>Ga0265296_1000275_pt1 | contig 90681 bp, 76 predicted proteins | sample MunlanPumphouse1_FD_189073 | JGI IMG/M metagenome (GOLD analysis project Ga0265296, IMG submission 189073) | Groundwater microbial communities from a municipal landfill in Southern Ontario, Canada - Pumphouse #1 | ecosystem: Environmental > Aquatic > Deep subsurface > Groundwater | place...
ACGCCCATCCCTTCTTGGCCAAATGCTTGGTGATGGCCGCGGTCAAGGTCGTCTTGCCATGATCGATATGACCAATCGTTCCCACATTCACGTGCGGCTTCTTGCGCTCAAACTTCTTCTTGGCCATCTCAACTCTCCAGAATAGGATTACCCCCGCAACCGGACCGACCGGCGGCGGGGTTTTCTTTCGGTATATTCGGTATCTCTTGTAGGGGCGGACCTAATGTGCCCGCCTTCTTTTATCTTTAATAAATCTTTAAAAGACAGCCTGGACCTGCCAAAAAATTCCAGCCCCGTTAAGTATGGAGCCCACGACCGGGATCGAACCGGTGAACCTCATCCTTACCAAGGATGTGCTCTACCAACTGAGCTACGTGGGCCCGACGTTGGAGCGGGAAACGGGACTCGAACCCGCAACCCTCAGCTTGGAAGGCTGATGCTCTGGCCATTGAGCTATTCCCGCCTTTAATCAAGTGATCAGCCAGTGGCGTTCGAGAACATTAACCCTAAAACTCTTCAAACCTTCAACTTTGAACCTTGAACCTTGAACTATAACTGGTGGAGAGGGGAGGATTCGAACCTCCGTAGGCTACGCCAACGGGTTTACAGCCCGTCCCCTTTGGCCACTCGGGTACCTCTCCGAATAAAAAAAATTGCCTCACTGGAGCTGGCGATGGGACTCGAACCCGCAACCCCCTGATTACAAATCAGGCGCTCTACCGTTGAGCTACGCCAGCCTCGCGCCCAATTTATCTAGGCCAGAACTGCCCAAATTTTAACTTTAAAAGTATATGAGAGGATGGTTAGAATGTCAATATTTTTTCTAAACGTATCTCGTCTGAACACTCGCTCATCTCGCCCACTTACCCGGAAACTCTCCTACCCTGCCCTGCCCCTCATACCGCCGCCATAGGGGAACTATTAATTATACGACAATTCACCTATCGGTCAAGCCCCCGGTTAATCGTCTTCAAACTATTTTAGTTGCGAATAAATGCTGGCCAGAGCGATGGGAATCAGAATCCAACCCAGAATTTGTTGCAGATAAAAATAAAACCAGACAATAAAACGGCGGCCCTTGGAGTCCCAATGGGCTGCCAGTCCCAGTTCGATCGGTAAAAATCGGTCCAGGCTCAGGAATAATCTTAGCATCATGGCTTCAATGGATCTGGCCTTTGCAGGCATCTTGCTTGGCGTCAGATATTCGGGGTCGAAGGTGAACGCGCCCAGAATGATCAAAGCCAGACTGACGAAAAAAACTCGGAACGGCGCCCGTCCATAGCCCGCTATCTGGCCCCAAAAAAACCATTCCAGCCACCGGCGAGGATCCCACCATGACATCTTCTCCGCCAGTTCCCGATCATGCATCCGGATAAAAACTTCCTTCGCCCAGGAGTCTCGACCGATATTTTTAAAGAAAGTCTCCATTTGCATATAGCTTTGACTATTGAAGGGGCTGGCTTCCACAAAGCTTTTAATAGCTTCGAAATCCTTTGGTTGATAATCAATATTATTGGGCTTATCAATGCTGATGCCGGTATAAGTGAGATTACCTAAATATACTTGCCGGAAATTCTTTTTCTTATCAATTTCGGGCCACGTGACCCTCTCGAAATCTATAGTCTGGAAAACGCTATCACGAAAGTCAGCCAGTGTGGTTAGGTCGACACCACGGAAACTTGCCGGGCCCTTTACCTCCATGTGGCTGGCGTCCAGATCATCGATTTTGGCATTGCAGATTTTGAGATCACGCTGTACCAGCGTGCCTTTTAGGTTTAGTTTGGGAATATAAATATTTTTTTCCGAGCCTTCTTTGCCATCTATTGACCTGCCATTAATTTCCAAGTCATAGAAATTTCCATAAGACATATCGACATTGCAATGGATTCTGGCCTCGTCGAAAAAGGTTTGAAGTGCAACCTTCATTTTATGAAAACTTACTTTCTGCCCTTCATTGTGAAATTCAGCCTTGGTAGCCCGGAAGTTTCCGCCAATTTCTGCGAACTCAAAAAGCACCGGCCCATGAAATTTGGCTTCCCGCAAAAACAGGGTATTCCCCACTTTCATGCCTCTGAAATCCGCCGGTTCCTGCGGGTTAAGAAACTCCAGGCCATTGCCGCTAAATTGAAAGCCAATCTGCGCTACCACAAAATTTACCGGTCCATGAAATTTAGCTCCTTTAAAGATGGCATTCAGATTCACTTTTAAGCTGTTAAAGTAAGCTGTTTCCCGGTCATGAAAAAACTCCGTGTTATTGGCATAAAGTTCTCTGCCAATCTGGGCCAGTCCAAAATTTGCCGGCCCATGGAACTTCGCCGAGATAAAATAGGCGTTGGCGCCCACGGACATGGCATAAAAATCGGCAGGGCCTTTTTCATCCCGAAACTGTGCCCCTTCGCCATGGAAATGTTCATTAATTTTGGCGTCGCGCCACACGCTCTCCCGCTCAAATATGGTTTGTTCGCAAATAACATCGCCGTCAAATTTCGTCGCTTTAAAATTGGCGCTCCCTAAAAAATGCGAGCCTCTAAAAGAGAGGTCTTTTTTGAAATGACTTTTCTGGAAGCTTACCGGGTCCTTAAAAACGCAGTGTGACAGACAAATTTGCTGTTCTATTTCAGCATATTCCACCGTTATGGGGCCATCTATGCTGGCATTGGCAATCTGCACCCCATGCCAGGAAATCGATGAATTTTTAAACCCGCCGGTGACCAATTTCTTGAGGAAGCCGGCACTGAGCCGGCATTGCTGCGGGTCACCAAACCGCTTTCTGAGGTCGGCCTCTTCCCCGTGCTCAACCTGGCTCAGAACCCACTTTTCTTGCTGCGTAAGACGATCCGTTCCGGCGTTAGCCGCATAACTAATAATCTGAGTCTGGACCGACAAAAAGGGCCAGAGCAGGAACAAAATTCCCAATATCCTAAAAATCCGCATATTGTTATGGCCAGACAATCTTTTCATGGGGACCCAAACAGACACGATACGCCACCCGTCAGATAAATTTTCTTAAGATTATAATTTACTTGACATTATTATAAAAACATTTATTTTCAATCTATTCTCTAAGGATTGAGGAGTATTGACATGAAAAAATTGGCTCTGTTCATTATCCTGATCGTCTGTGCCATTAGTTTTTCGGTGCCAACCTGGAGTAAAAACGGCAAGGAGGATGGAGATCCCCCCGTGGTAAAGACCAATAAGGCCGACCAAGTGATCTCCAGGAAAGATGGAGACCCGCCCGTGGTGAAAACCAGCAAGGGTCTTAAAACTACTCAAGATATTTACGATGGCGACCCACCCGCCCCGCCCAAGTGATTGGATTATAAGCAACAATTAGTCCGCGGGCGAAGCTGGTGAACGACTGCAAGGGTGGAGTCTCTGACTTCGCCCTTTTCTCTTTTCGTGCCCGCATAACCAGCTGAACTGTATTTGACCCAGGAGTCCTTCCGGCCCACGGCCATCCGGCCGATGCGTTAATCTTGCCCCCTGTCCGCAACCCTTGAGTCTCAAGCGCGGATCCTTATGTCATTACGCTTCATCTTTCCCTCTTTATCCTTTTCGCCTTTTTACCTAAATTTCTTTAGCCTTTTTCTCGTATCTTTTTAGCGAATCTCCCCCTCCGCCCCCCTTCTGGTCACCCTTGTTGAGGCCTGGGCGGCTCGCCTCAGTTGTTCCAGGCCCAGGTTCAGTGAACTTCTGCTTCCTTGACCTCTCTCCGAAGATGGTTAACTTCCCATACAGGCGAACTTAATTCCCATTCAAAAAGTGTGCTCCCTCATATCATACCTTGTTTGGAGGAACCATGGCGAAAATGCGTGCTGTCCAGGTCCCACACCCCAACGGCCCCCTTGAACTCGTTGAACGGGACCTGCCCGAGCCCTCACCCGGGTCGGTGCGGATCAAGGTCCAGGCCTGCGGCATCTGCCACTCCGACGCGATGACCAAAGAGGGGACCTTTCCGGGGATCAGCTATCCCCGGGTCCCAGGCCATGAAGTCGCGGGTATCATCGATGCCGTGGGTCCCGGCGTCCTCGGCTGGGAAGCCGGGCAGCGAGTCGGGGTCGGCTGGCATGGCGGGCACTGCGGCTACTGCGATTCTTGCCGCCGGGGTGACTTCTGGGCCTGCCTAAATACCCCCCTGGTCCCCGGCGTCTCCTACGATGGCGGTTATGCCGACTACATGGTTGCCCCCGCGGGAGCCCTCGCCCTGATCCCCTCTGAGCTAACACCTGTGGAGGCCGGACCTCTCATGTGCGCCGGTATCACCACATTCAATGCCCTGCGCCACAGCGGCGCCCGGCCCGGCGATGTCGTGGCGGTCCTGGGGATTGGCGGGCTCGGCCACCTCGGCGTGCAATTCGCCGCCAAAATGGGTTTCAAGACCATTGCCATCGCCCGCGGCCAGGACAAGGAGCCTTTGGCCAGGCAACTTGGCGCCTGGCGGTATATTGATAGCCAGTCCCAGGATGTCGCGGCGGAATTGGGCAAATTGGGCGGAGCCAAAGTTATTCTGGCCACCGTCACTAGCAGCAAGGCCATGGCTGCCACCGTTGGCGGTTTAGGCGTCAACGGCAAGCTGCTGATCCTTGGTGCGTCCAGCGACCCGCTTGAGGTGTCTCCCCTGGCGCTTCTCATGCGGCGCCAGAGCATCGCGGGGTGGTTCTCCGGGACGTCCATCGATTCTCAGGACACCATGGCTTTCAGCGTGTTAACGGGAGTCCGCTCCATGAGTGAGGTGTACCCGTTAGAGCGCGCCGCCGAGGCTTATGAGCGCATGATGAGCGGCAAGGCCAGGTTTCGCGTGGTCCTGACCACCGAACCTCAGACCCCTTAACCCGACGGCGGCAAGGCGATAATCGGAGAGAAGTTTCTTTGCGTTTCTTACAGCGTCGCCCTCTGTTCGGGGGTAAAAGGCGGCTCCAGGAGGTCCGGCACTTCCTGATAGCAGCGAAACAGATCGATGATAAAGTGCAGCCGCTCAGGAAGATCGGCCCAATCGCTGGCGCCGGTGTCCCGCAGGCTGTCGGGGGTCGGGTCGAGTCGGGCCAACAGAGCCTGCAGCTCAGGGTTGGCGATCTTCTCCAACGATGGCGGGAATTGGGCACTGAGGTCTCGGCCCAACCGCAGGCGCACCCCATGGGGCAAAGTGAGGGTCATCAGATGCTCGCTAATAATCCGGCGTACCTGTTGACGGACCGCGGCTAAAAGGATCTCGCCGGATTGCATCAACGGCGTCAGTCGATCGAATAGCCGTCTGAGGAAGCTTCCAACTAATGCGGCCAGCCCGCCGCGATCGGAGAAGACTGTTTGCAGGAGGCGATCCAAAAATTCTCGGGGATCCACCAGGGACGCGTCAAGGGCGGCGGCAATTTCCGGCTGCAAACGCGTCTGCTCATGGAAGCCGATGTCGATGTTGGCCAGCAGCAAGAGTTCGGCCCGCCTTTTAGGATCGCTCTCAAAGAAAGACCGGTAGTAGCTTCGAAAAGCCTGTTTCAAGCAGCCCTGGCCGTCAGGGGGGTCGCCGGAGCGCAAAGGGGCGCAAAAGCCTTCGATCGTCTGGTCTTCGAATGTCTGGTCTGCCAGGCACATTTCCTCGAAGCGGGCGAATTCCCGGCCGATTTCCGCAAAAACCTTGAGATTGCCTCGGGCCACGGCCTCGCTGGCCCGGTTAAGGGCCGCGGCGGGATGCACCGCGTCCCAGACCAGGGCCTGGAGTTCCAGGGTTGGACGCCTTGCCCCGAGCTGCTTAAGGGCTCCGGCGACCTTATCCACCGCGGCGCTGACTTCTTGTACCTGAGGCAAACCGACCTTTACTGCCTGACTTAAGTCCTCCTGGAGGATGGTCTGCCCGGCCTGCTTCGAGGCCCAGGTGGCGAAAGTGCACCAGTTGGCGCTGGGGCCGGTGCGCGCTGCCAGGGTGGCCGATAACTCATGGTAGCACTGGGTGATGTGCAGGTTGCGCAGGACGGGATCGCTCTGAGCAGCGATACTCTCTACCTCGGGGACGGTGACGATGGCTGCCGGAGGCGTCATGGAATATCTCCCCAGGAAAATCAATTTTAATTTAAGGATAGTTTAATTAATTACAAGGTCCGACTACATTTCCCGCCATCTTTCTCATCTTCTCTGGCCTCCCCCTTCGCATCCCCTTCCTCTCAGTTCAGGTTTCCAGCTTGTGTGACCATATTTTGTGCAGCCCCACCAGCCCTGTTTTTACGGTTGCTTGGCCTTATGGCTGATACTTTGCATAGCTTAGAGGAATTCGGCGACTTTTCTTATAAACAACACCGGTTTTAAACGGCCCGCCGGCGACCTTAATTTTGCTTTCCACCGGCAGCACCGGCTCCCTTTCATTGACAGAGCCTCCCCAGGGTGGCATATTTCTTAACCAAGGAGCACCTTATGGACCCGAAATGCGCCGCTCTTTTACGCCAACTGCCCCAGGTGGACGACCTGCTGCGCCACCCTGAACTGGCCGCCGCGGTGGCCGCCCTGCCCCGGGCCCTGGCCGCCGCGGTGGTCCGCCGGGTCCTGGCGGACCAGCGGCACCTGATTAGTAGCACTCCCCCGGACGCCTTGCCGGCGGACCTCAATGGCACCCGCCTGCTCCAAGAACTTAAAGCCTCCCTGGCCGCCGCGGCCACACCCGCCCTGCGCCGGGTGATCAACGCCACCGGGGTGATTATCCATACCAACCTGGGCCGCTCGCCCCTGGGGGAGGCCTGTCTGGAGCAGTTGCTGGAAGTGGCCTGCCGCTACAACACCTTGGAATACGACCTGGCCCGGGGCGCCCGGGGGTCCCGCCAGGATCACCTGGAAGGCCTCCTCCAGGAACTGACCGGCGCCGAGGGCGTCCTGGTGGTCAACAATTGTGCCGCCGCGGTGCTCCTGGCCCTCAACACCCTGGCCACGGGCAAAGAGGTGATCATCTCCCGGGGCCAACTGGTGGAGATCGGCGGCTCCTTCCGCATGCCCGAGATCATGGCTGCCAGCGGCGCCATCCTTCGGGAGGTTGGCACCACCAATAAAACGCACCTCAGGGATTTCGAGAACGCCATTACCTCGGAAACCGCCATGCTCCTCAAAGTCCATCCCAGCAACTTCCGCATCATGGGCTTCACCCACGAAGTGCCCTTGGCCGAGATGGTGACCTTGGGCCGCCGCTATGACTTGCTGGTGGTTGAAGACCTGGGCAGCGGCTGTTTGGTGGATTTGAGCAAATACGGATTGGAGAAGGAACCCACGGTGCAGGAGACCCTAAAAACCGGGGCCGACCTGGTGCTGTTTTCCGGCGACAAGCTCTTGGGCGGCCCCCAGGCCGGCCTGGCTTTGGGCAACCGGGAAGTGGTGGAAACCTTGCGAACCAACCCCCTGACCCGGGCCCTGCGTCCCGACAAAATGACCCTGGCCGCGCTGGAAGCCACGCTGCGCCTCTACTTGGAGGAGCCCCAGGCCGTGGCGGGCATTCCCACATTGCGCATGTTGACCCGGCCGGTCGCGGAACTCCACCACCAGGCCCAGTCCTTGACCAGGAAGATGAAACGCCGTTTCGGGGAAAGCCTCCAGGTGCGCGTGGTCGAGAGCGTTGGGCGGGCCGGGGGCGGGACTCTGCCCCATACTCCCCTCCCCAGCCGAGCCTTGGCCCTTGCCGTTGCCTCCCTGTCCGCTCAAGACCTGGAACTCCGCCTGCGCCGGGCCAGCACGCCGGTCATCGCCCGGGTGGAACACGGGCTGGTGCTGCTGGACCTGCGCACCTTGCTGCCGGGGGATCAGGAGACCATCTTGGCCGTCCTTAAAGAGGTGCTGTCTGAATATACGTAATGACTTAAAAAATTACACATAAGTGCTCTCTGCGTTCTCTGCGCCTTTGCGGTGAAAAAAAATAATTAGCCGCAGAGACGCAGAGGGCGCAGAGATCAATATGTCAAAGTATTTATGACGCTATTGTATAATAAGAAGAGCAAGGGCGGGAACCGGTGTGGTCCCGCCCTTTTCATATTTTCTAATGCATAGTTAAACGGTGATGGGTTCTGGGGGATATTAATTTCTGGATGGGTCACCAGCCACGGGGCCGTAAGGTGGTTCACCTCGCTCTGAAACCTCTAATTACTGAACTTTGTCCGAGGCGGCCATTCCCTTGCCGGCTGACCCAGCCTTCCGGTAACATCTTCATTGCTTTTAAGGATACCTCGACTACCGGAATCGGCTCTGCCCGACGCACCCAAATCGCCTGAGCCTGTCGCGATACCCGAAACTTTGGACCCTGTGCTTTGTTGACGCCATTCCCACTTCCGGGCTCCTGCGGGGGGAGCCGACGGAGATCCGGTTTTCTTGTGCCCAGGCAGGCCTGGGACAAAGGTGGGCGCGGCTCTAACTTTGCCGGTCTACTTCACTGAATCTTTGAGTTGTTTTCCCGGCTTAAATTTTACCACTTTGGTGGCAGGAATCTTGATGGGGCTACCAGTCTGAGGATTCCGGCCTTCCCGGGCCTTGCGCTCCGTTACCATGAACGTGCCGAAACCTGCCAAAGCCAAGCGGCCCTGGGCTTTAAGAGCCTCTGAAACAATCCTGATCAGGCTGTTGATGGCTTTTTCCGCATCCACCTTCCTTACCTGAGCCTCTGCAGCCACTTGTGCGATCAATTCTGCCTTGGTCATAATTGCTCTCCCTTTCTCCTGAGTTGCGGTTGGCTAACTAATTCCTAACGACACGCCTGGAATTCGGAAAAATGGGTTACCCCGACGCCCATCCCCCCCTTTAAGTTGTTTATCTTCCCCTGATGGGGGGGTTGCGATTTATTACCAAAACCCCGCTCCATATGAGGTTGCAGATTCCCTTTGATAGCACAAAATCCCGGAGGTTGACAATAAAAAATGTGAAAAAATCCCTGGTTTATTATTACATTTCTCAAAAGTTTCCCTTTCCGACAAAAACTGTAATGTGCCCACTGTTCCTACGGATTAGCCCTATAATTATATAACTATCTTATATATATATACTTATTCATAATTACCAGTAATACTGGGGGGGCCTGGCCTCATGCTTTCAGCCCAAGTTGCGCCGGCAATAATAATCAGCCTTTCAATAACCGGGTGGAGAAAAAAGGGCGGGGCGCGTCGAGGTGCGAGCTATCTGGTTACCTGGCGCAACAAGATGAAGTCCAGGGCCCCGAAAGCAAGGTGGGGAGTGATGACGGCCAATAGAGGGGGCAGGGTGCCCGCCTGGCCGAATGAGGCGCAGAAGCCGAAAAATAGCCAGTATCCGAACATAAGCCCCAGACCCCCGGCCACCATGGAGGTAATGTGCGTCTGCTCATGGCGTAAGGCCAGCCCCAGACCCAAAATTACCAGGATCAGCGGCGTCACCGACAGGGAAAACCGGCTGTACAAGTCTACCAGGTAAGGAGTTGATTTATAGCCATCCCTCTCCAGGCGATTTACATAACGATAGAGCTCATACACATCCATTTCGGTGACTTTCTTTTCGAGTTCGGCAAAGTCCTTGGGCTGTTCCGTAAGCGCCAGGTCCCGTTCCTGAAACTTCTCTCCGGTGACCGTGCCGGTGGCGTCAAAATTTTGAACATAACCCTGGTAGAACCGCCAATGGTCGCCCTGCCATCTGGCCCGGGCCGCCGCCACGACCTGCACCAGGTGAAATTGGCGGTCGAAGAGATAAATTTTTACCCCTTCCATGGTCTCGGTATCTTTCCGGAACATGACAATGTTATAAATGGCCTGATCGCCCTTGTACCAGAAGTGTTCCATGGTGATCAGGTTGCGGGGCGGCTTCTTGTCCACTTGGGTCTGCCAAAAGAGGTTGAGTTGGCTCTGACTCCAAGGTATCAGATAGAGATTCAAGGCCAGCAGAAGGAGCGCCACGGCGCCGGAGTAGATCAGGGTCGGCCTGACCAAAGCGAGGATGTTCACGCCCGAGGTCCTGATTGCCATGGTTTCGTGGGACCGGGACATGAGACCGAAGGTAAGCATGACGCCCAGCAATACCGCGGCGGGGAGCACCTGGCCGATGGCAAAAGGCAGCTTGAGCACGAAGTAGGCCAGGAGTTCACTCGCTCCTAATTGGGCCCGGACCAGACGGTCGATCTTTTCGAAGAAGTCTACGATGATGAACAGTGACACGAAGGTCAACAAGCTCAAAGCCGTGAGCTTGAGGAATTCCCGGGCCACATAATTTTCCAGGATGGGAGAGCGGAACAACACGGGAGAATTCATCTATCCTATATACCAGAAATAGGGGAAAAAGGGGAAAGGGGTAAAAGGGAATGCAAAAAGCAGGGGACCGGTTCTGTTAATGGATTTTGGACAGGGGGCGCGTCTTTTCCAACCACAGGGCCTTGAAAACGGGAAGGCTTTTCCCTTTTCGCCTCTTCCCCTTTTCCCCTTTTCCCCCCAAGTTATTTATGCGCTTAGGCTTCCATCTTTCCATCGCCGGATCTATGCGGCGGGCAGTTTCCCAGGCCCAAGTCCTGGGCTGCCAGGCCCTCCAGATCTTTATCCAGAACCCCCGGGGGTGGAAATGGCGCGTGGTGGCTCCTCAGGAGATTATAGATTTTACGCGGGCCCGGCGGCTGGCCGGGTTGGGGCCGCTGGTAGTGCATCTCGGCTACCTGCCCAACCTGGCAACGCGCGACCCGGCGCTCTATGCCCTATCCACCGAGCGTCTTGTCCGGGAATTGGCCCTGGCCCGGGATTTGGCGGCCGATTATCTGGTGGTGCATCCCGGCCACGGCCCTTTGGGCGAGACCAGCTTCCACCGGGTGGCCCAAGCCCTGGCCCAGGCGGTGTCTCAGGTGCCGCCGCCGCCTCTGGTGCTCCTGGAAAATACTGCCGGTCAGGGCCCAGGAACTGGGCTGGCGCTTTCAGCACCTGGACCGGATCATCACCATAAGCGGCGTGCCATTGGGCCTGTGCCTGGACACGGCCCACGCCTGGGGCGCAGGTTATGACCTGGCCAATCCCCACGGCGTCGCCCGGCTGCTGGCGGATATCGCGGCGGGGCCGGGACTTAAGGCGCTGAAGATCATGCATCTCAATGACTCCCGAGCCCCCTGCAATGCCCATAGGGACCGCCACTGGCACCTGGGCCGGGGGGCCATCGGGCTCACGGGGCTGCGTCACTTTCTGGCCCACCCCTGGCTCAAACCCGAGGCCGCCATCATGGAGACGCCCAAGCAGCACCAGGGCCACGAATGGGTCAACCTTCTGGTGGCCCGGAGTTTGGTTCCCGGGATGCTGCTGCTTGAAGCTGGCTAAACCTGACATCGAGTTGCGTCACAGAGTTATTTGCCGTAATTCCTTATAGTTCCCCCCTTTGTCAAAGGGGGGTTAGGGGGGATTTGGATTTTTAGAGCATTCCCCCTTACGGAACCTACGGAAAAAAACTTTTGGCACTTGATAGAAGGAACGATATTTTGCTCCCGGCTCTTGACCACTCTTGCCAACGTCCCCTGAACCTCTTATTATTATTTAGGATATAGTTTTCCTGCGCGAAGGAGAATCGTCATGCCCACGTATGAATACGTCTGCGCTAAGTGCGGGGAACAGTTTATGCGCATCATGAGCCTCAAGGAATTCGAGGCCGGCAAGATCACCTGCCCCAAATGCAACTCCGGCGAAGTGAAGCAGCAGATGAGCTCGTTTACTTGCCAGACTTCCCGGAAAAGTTAAAAAACTAATCGGCCTATTCCGGCGAATCCCCGAACATCAGGCGCTGGGGCATATTCACCAGGCTAGCCTGGTCGCCCCGGTAAGTGATAATCAAGACCCGGTCGAACACCTCCTCCGGCCACCTGGGCGGCTCCGGCCGGACTCCCAGGGCCGCGGCCAACCGGGAAATATACTCAAAATCCCAACAGATGAGCACGGTTTTTTTCTGGTACCTGGGGTTGGTAAGGACCTCCTGGGCCAAAGGGCCATACTCCCATTTGGCAAAGTGGGCATCGGTGAGGACGCGCAAACGTTTGGACAGGGGATCGAGGGTCTCCAAGGAAAAATGACTGAGGTCTCCCGGGATAATTTTGGTGGCAAACAGGGCCGCGGGCAGGCCTTGGTAAACTAACTCCGGAGTTTGGGTAAAAAAGGGCACTAAGGCCATGGCCCGTTCCTGGCCCTTCAGGGACAGATTGACCGCACTCTTCTCCCGAGGCTTTTCGGCATGGCGGATGATGAGCACCTGGGCCGGTTGGGCCAGGGCCACCGCGGCTAACCCCAGGATAATCAGTCCCAACAGCCCCCACAGGACATATCGCTTCATAGCGCTTCTCCTGACTGGAATGCTTCGAGCCCCCTCAAACTTCTTCCGAATTCTCCGGTTAGGGGGAGGAAACCAGGCCGGCCGCTTAAGCCCCCTCCCCACTATCTTCCCTAGGCCAATTTCTTCAGCAGCCAGGCCATATTGTCCGCCAGGTCGGTGATGGTCTTGAGACCCTCCGCGTCTGCGGCCGCGTCCCCGGGGTTGAGGCCATAGGCAATAGGCCAGTAGCTAGACCCCGGCGTAAACATGCCCGTGATGCAGAACCAAAGCTGCAACTGGGCATAGGTGAAGTTGACCCCGGCCCGTCTGGCCACCACAATGGGGCTCCCAACTTTCCGGGCAAAGGGGTTGTCTCCCATGCGAGCTACAAAGCCGGCGCGGTCCAAGAGGGCCATGAGGTTGGGGGTGGCCGAGCCGAAATAGACCGGGGAGCCCACAATGAGCCCGTCTGCCGCGGCCATGGCCTCATAGATGGGCATAAACCCGTCTTCCTGGGCGCAACGGTTTTTGTCTTTGGCGCATTTCATACAGGCCCGGCACGGCGAGATCTGCTTGTCATGCAACGACAGATATTCGACTCCGATGCCATGCCCTTCCAACACCTTCAGCGCCTCTTGGAGCAATAGCCGAGTATTCCCCTGAGGGCGCGGCGAACCGGATATGGCCAGCACTTTCATGGCTTCTGCCTCCTAAGTGATTCTCACAGCATATCCCAGGCCTCTCATGATAAGCATGATAAGGAAAAAGTGTTCTCTATCCTGCCTCTCTTAATTTGGTTTCTGAGACGGATTGGCAACCGGATAAACCTTTTAATATCTTTACCCCCACCTTACCACGAGAAAATTAAGGCGAAGTGAAAAAAATACTTGCCCAAGGAGAAACGGCAGGATATCTTGTGAGTGAACAATCACTCGCTTAAGAGGAAATCAAAGAGGTTGCTTTGAATGAAGGCGATCCTAGTCAGAATGCATCTCATTTAATGACCCTTATTGAATAATGAATAAATGCGACCCAAAGAAAAGACCAGAGAACTGATCGCCCGCGCCGCCCTGCGCCTCTTTGTGGACAAGGGCATTGACGGCACCACCATCCGGGATATCGCCGGCGCCGCCGGGATTGCCGAGGGCACCCTTTACCGGCACTATTCCGGCAAAGACGCCCTGGCCTGGGACCTGTTCAGTCAAAACTATACCGCCTTTGCCCTGGAACTTGAACGCCTTCAGGCAAGTCAGCCCACCATGCGGGCCAAGGTGGACGCCATGGTCCGGCAATTTTGCACCTTTTTCGACCAGGACCCCGTCCTGTTCACCTACCTCCTTTTGGCGCAGCACGGGCACTTGCAGAAGGTGACCTCCGAGATGCCCAACCCGGTGGAGGTGTTGCGGGGAGTCCTGGCCGCCGGGATGGCCGGAGGGGAGATTCCCATGGGGGACTCCAATGTGGCTGCGGCCATGGTCCTGGGGATCGTTTTGCAGATCGCAGTCTTTAAAATTTACCAGCGCCTCACCCAGAGCCTTACCAGTCTGGCGGATGTCATGCTGGCGGCCTGCTGGCGGGTTTTGTCCGGGTAACCTTCTGAACAGGAAACCTTTACCCTTGAACCTTGCGGTTCCAAACAACCCACGGCGGCATCATCCCCTTGATTTTTCCTCATTCTTAAGGTACTTTTTATAAACTATATTTGTTATGAGGTATCCATGTCCGAAGACGTAAAAGCCAGGATCAAAGCGGCGGCCTCTGATGGCAAGATTGCCTGCGCCGCGGCCTTCCGTTTGGCCGATGAATTAGGCCTCTCCCGGAAGGACCTGGGGCAGTTGCTCAACGAGCTCAAGATTAAAATCATCCAGTGCCAATTGGGTTGTTTTTGATATGGCCCACCTGTTCGGTCCGGTTCCGTCTCGCCGTCTGGGACGGTCTTTAGGGGTCGATCTCATCCCCCCCAAGACCTGTCCTTATGACTGTATTTATTGCGAGGTGGGGGCTACCACCCATCAGACCGGCAAGCGTTTCTCTTATCAAGCTGAGACCATCATCAGTGAGTTGGAGGATTACCTTGAGGATTTGCCTCAACCGCCTGATATAATCACCCTGGCGGGCTCCGGCGAACCCACCCTGAACTTGGGATTGGGCCGCATCATTCGCGTCATCAAAGAGATGAGCCAAATTCCCGTGGCCGTACTGACCAACGGCGCCCTGCTCTATCTGCCCGAGGTGCGCCACGAGTTAGCCGCCGCGGATATCGTCCTCCCCTCCCTGGACTCAGCCTGCGAGGAGACCTACCGGCTTATTAACCGGCCGTTACCGGGGCTTTCCCTGGAGTCGCTCCTTGAAGGCCTGACGTCCTTCCGCCAGGGGTACCGGGGCCGGATCTGGCTGGAAGTCATGCTGCTAAAAGGCCTCAACGATACCGACGAGGAACTGTCCCTGCTGCGCCGGACCTTAACGGAAATCGCGCCGGATAAGATTCAACTCAACACCGCGGTGCGTCCGGTGGTAGAGTCAGCCGCGCGGCCTTTAAATAAGACCGAGATGGCAGCCGCCGCCGCTTTCCTAAAAGGGCCGGTGGAGGTCATCGCCTCCTTCAACCGGGCGGCTAGTGCGGAACTGCCCTGCCAGGATGAAGACTTGGTGGAAATGCTCTCCCGGCGTCCCATGACCGCGGCGGATATCGCCAAGGCCTTGGGTCAGCCTTTGGTACAGGTAGTGGCCCGCCTGAAATGCCTTAAGGACTCGGGCCGTATTTCCTATGACCGTTATCATGACCAGGAATTTTTTCGACATCTAACTTAAACGACTTTCTCTCATGCCGTCCAGGCATTGATGAATTTCTTGAACCGAGCTGTCCGCAATTCGGGGGATACGAATTATGCACGGCAAATTCGATGTGGGGCTGGATATCGGCTCTGTGAGCGTCAATCTGGTGATCATGAATCCGGAAGGCGCGGTGGTCAAGGATGAATACCGCCGCCATCTGGGAGCGCCATCTCGCACCGCTTTAAATCTTCTGGAAAATCTCGGCCCGGAGTTTCCCCTGGAGCAGTGCCGCTTGGCGGCCTGCACCGGCATGGGCGGCAAACGCCTGGCCGATCTCCTGGGCTGCCAGTTTGTCAATGAAGTCATCGCCCAAGGCCGGGGCACCCACCACTTTGCTCCGCAGGCCCGCACCATCATCGACATGGGGGGCGAAGACGCCAAGATAATCATGGTGAATGAGCAAGACGGCCATTTGTTTATCGAGGATTTCGCCATGAACACCATGTGCGCCGCAGGCACCGGCTCCTTTCTGGACCAGCAGGCGCACCGCTTGGGCTACACCATCGAGCAGTTCAGCGAGTTGGCCTTGAAGTCCACCACCCCGCCCCGCGTGGCCGGGCGCTGCAGCGTCTTTGCCAAGACCGACATGATCCACCTTCAGCAGGGGGCTACCCCGGATTTTGAGATCATCGCCGGGCTCTGCCAGGCCATGGCCCGCAACCTCAAGAGCAACATCGCCAAGGGCAAAAATTTTGCTCCACCGATTGCCTTTCAGGGTGGCGTAGCCCACAACCTGGGCGTGCGCCAGGCCTTCCGCCAGGTATTCGGCTTAGACGATGCCGGCCTCATCATCCCGCCGCACTTCTGTTCGCTGGGGGCCGTGGGCGCGGTGCTGGTGGCTCGGGAGAACCTGCCCGCGGCTTTCCACCTGGACCTGAACCCCCTACGTGAACATCTCCTCAAAGACGATGATCAATCCCGGCGCCTGCCGCCTCTGGAACCGCCTGAGCTTTTAGGCCCGGAGGCCTACCAGATAATCGACCTGCCTGCGGATGGCTCGGTGGTGGAAGCCTATCTGGGCATCGACGTGGGCTCCATCAGCACCAACGTGGTGGTCATCGACTCCGAGATGCGGGTCTTAGCCCGGGAGTACCTCATGACCGCGGGCCGGCCGCTTGAGGCCATCACCGAGGGGCTGCGCCGGGTAGGCGCTAACATCGGCGGCCGGATTAAGATCATGGGTGCGGCCACCACCGGTTCGGGCCGCTACCTCACCGGCGACTTCATCGGGGCCGACGTGGTGCGCAATGAAATCACCGCCCAGGCCACTGCCGCCGCGGCCATCGACCCCACCGTGGACACCATCTTCGAGATCGGCGGCCAGGACTCCAAGTTCATCAGTTTAAGCCACGGCGCCATCGTGGACTTCATGATGAACAAGGTCTGCGCCGCGGGCACCGGGTCTTACCTCGAAGAGCAGGCCGAAAAGCTGGGAATTTCCATCAAAGGCGAATTCGGCGACCTGGCCCTGGCCGGCAAAACCCCGGTGCGCATGGGCGAGCGCTGCACCGTGTTCATGGAATCCGACCTGGTGCATCACCAGCAGCGGGGCGCGGCCAAGGAAGACCTGGTGGCCGGGCTGTCCTACTCCATTGTCCAGAATTATCTCAATAAAGTGGCGGAAGACCGGCCCATCGGCAACAACATCTTTTACCAGGGGGCCACTGCCGCCAACCGGGGCATTGTCGCGGCCTTCCAGCAAGTCTGCGGCAAAAAGATCACTGTGCCGCCCCACCACGACGTCACCGGCGCCATCGGCGCGGCGCTTTTAGCCATGCGGGAACGCGACTGGACCGAGTCCAAATTCAAGGGCTTCGACCTGGCCGACCGCACCTATGAGATTACTTCCTTTGAATGTAACGGCTGCCCCAATAGCTGCGAAATTCGCCAGGTCAAGATCGAAGGCGAAAAGCCCCTGTTCTACGGCAGCCGCTGCGAAAAATACGAAGTGGGCAAAGCCGAAAAACAGGTTGATCTGGTCGACCTGCTCCTGGAGCGGGAAAACCTGCTGTACGGCGAAGAGCCCCCCAAAGAAGGCCCCCGGGGTCCCATCGGCATCCCCCGGACCATGTTCTTCCAGGAACTCATGCCCTTCTTCCGGGCCTTCTTCGAAGACCTGGGCTTCACCGTGGTCTACTCGCCCAAGACCAACAAGAAGGTGATCAACCAGGGAGTGGAAGCCCTGGCCGCGGAACCCTGCTACCCGGTTAAGGTGGCCCACGGCCATATCCTGGACCTGCTCAAGGCCGGGGTCAAGCGCATCTTCCTGCCCAGCATCATCGACCTGCCGCACCCTCACCCCGAAATCGGCAGCGGCGTGGTCTGTCCCATGGCCCAATCCCTGACCTATACCGTGCCCACCGCCATTGAGTTCGCCGAGTTTGGGGCCAAGCTGTTGTCCCCGGTGCTCTACTTCGGACGCGGCCCCCGCCGCCTGCGTCAGGGTTTGCGGGATTTGGGCAAGGAACTGGGAATCAGCGGCTTTAAGGTGAACCGGGCCATGCTCAAGGCCCAGGCGGCCCAGCAGACCTATTATGACCGCCTCAGCGCCCGGGGCCGGGAGATCCTGGCTTCCCTGCCGCCCGATGGCCTGCTCATGGTCCTCATCGGCCGGCCCTACAATGCCCTGGACCCCGGCATGAACCTCAACCTGCACCGCAAACTGCGGCAGTTGGGGGTGCTGGCCCTGCCCATGGACTTTTTGCCCGTGGATCAGGTGGACCACCTGGATGAAATCAAGCCCATGTACTGGCGCTTCGGCCAAAAGATCCTGGGCGTGGCCGAACTCATCCGCCAGGATCCCCGGCTCTACGGCATCTATATCACCAACTTCGGCTGCGGCCCGGACTCCTTTATTCAGCACTTTTTCCGGGACCAGATGCGGGGCAAACCCTACCTGGAGATCGAGATCGACGAGCACTCCTCCGACGTAGGGGCCATCACCCGCCTGGAAGCCTTCCTGGACAGCCTGAAGAACGTCACGGTTGAACCGGCGCCAACCCGGGTGTCGCCCTACCGTTACCGGGTCACGGGTAATCTCAAGCGCAAGATTTTTCTCCCCCCCATGACCGACCAGGCCTTGGCCCTGGTGGCGGCGTTCCAGGCCTGCGGCGGCGAGGCCGAGGCCCTGCCGCCCTCGGACGAAGAGACCCTGGAACTGGGCCGCCGTCTAACCAGCGGCAAGGAATGTTACCCCCTGATTCTCACGACCGGGGACCTGGCCAAACTGACACAGCGCCCGGACTTCGAACCGGACAAAAGCGCCTTTTTCATGCCCGCAGCCGACGGCCCCTGCCGTTTCGGCCAGTACCACCGCTTCCACCGCATGGTGCTGGATGATCTGGGCTATCCCCAGATGCCGGTCTACTCCCCGGATCAGAACGAAAACATGTATAAGGAAGTAGGCCTGGTGGGCAGCGATTTCTCCCGGGTGGCCTGGAACGGTATGGTGGCCATCGATCTCTTGGAGAAAAAGCTCCGGGAGACCCGGCCCTATGAATGCGTCCCCGGCGAGGCAGACCGGGTCTATGAGCACTATCTCGACCGGGTCTTTCAGGCCCTGCGGACCCGGGGCGACGTACCCGGAGCCCTTAAGGAGGCCCGGCGGGTTTTCGACGACGTCTCGGTGAGCATCAACGGCGGCAAGCCGGTGGTCGGGGTGGTTGGCGAAATCTACACCCGGGCCAACAAGTTTTCCAATGAAAACGCGGTGCGGGAGATCGAGTCCCTGGGAGGCGAGGTCTGGATGCCGCCCATCGGCGAGTGGCTCCTCTACGTCACCCACTCCTCCAAGCATGATGCCTGGGTCAACCGGCACTTCCGCGAACTCCTCACGGTCTGCATAGAAGAGCGGGTCCAGAAAAAGGACGAACATCGCCTGGAACAAATCTTTCACGGCAGCATCAAAAACCTGACGGAACCCACCATCCCCGAGACCCTGGAGATGGCCAAAGATTATCTCCATCCGTCGTTTGAAGGCGAAGCCATCTTGAGCATCGGCAAGTCCCACGACTTCGTGAACAAGGGCGCCTGCGGCCTGGTGAACATCATGCCCTTCACCTGCATGCCGGGCACCGTGGTCAACTCCCTGTTCAAACTCTTTAGGGAGCGCCACGACAACATCCCCTTCCTCAACCTGGCTTACGACGGCCAGGAGCAGACCCACACCCGAACCCGACTGGAGGCCTTCATGTACCAGGTGCGCCAGTTCAAGTCCCGGAAAGGGTAGGGAAAAATCCAGGGCGGGCACTGCCCGCCGTATAAAAAGGATACCTTTTGTAGGGGCGGACCTGCGTGTCCGCCCCTGGTTTGCATACTTAATTCCTCGTTCCCAAGCTCCAGCTTGGGAACGTTATTACGTCCTCGTTCCCAAGTTGTACTTGGGAACGTCATTTTCCGCCCAAGCTCCGCTTGGGCACCTTACTCTAAGGGCAACCCGGCCTCATAGCAGGTCTTTTCACCTGTCTTTTCTGATCACTGATCACTGATAACTGATAACTGTCTTTCACCCCGCCATCCTTCTGACTGAAATCACTTCTTTGAGACGCTTGAGCGCGCCGAAAACCTTTTCCAGGTGCACCTGGTCCGCCACCTGAATGGTGAACCGGGCAATGCCTTTATTTTCCGCGGTGGTCTCCACCGACGCCTTGGTGACATTGACGTCGGCCGCCTTCATGGCGCTGGTGATATCAGCCAGGAGTCCCGGCTTATCAACCGTAACAACTTGAATTTTAACGGGATAGAGCTTCTTGGAATTGCCGCCCCCGTCCCATTCCGCCGGGATGTGCCGGAAGGTCTCAGTACTGGCCAGGTAGGGACAGTCGGCCCGATGGATGGTCACCCCTTGCCCCCGGGTGATGTACCCCATGATAGCGTCTCCGGGGATGGGCTGGCAACAGTTGGCCAGCCGCATCATGAGATCGTCCAGATCCTTGATCTTCAGCCCCGCGGGTTCTTCCTTGCCCCGCCGCGCCGGCGCCTCGGCGACCACCTCCTCTTCCGCCGCGGGCGCGGCCAACCGGCCCAGCCGGTTGGTCACCTGCCCCGGAGAGACCTTACCATGGCCGATGGCGGCTAAAAGATCATCCACCCCCACGAAGGAAAATTCCTGGACCACCTTTTTCAGGTCATCCCCATCCTTGATCAGCTTCTGGAGGCTGGTGCCGGCCTTCCGCAGTTCCCGTTCCAGCAGCTCCTTGCCCAGGGTGATGGACTGCTCCCGTTCCGCCACCTTAAGATACTGCCGGATCTTGTGGCGGGCCTTGGTGGTCTTGACGAACTGCAGCCAATCCCGGCTGGGGTGGTGGTGGGGTGAGGTAATGATTTCCGCCGTGTCCCCGTTCACGAGTTCGGTGCGCAAAGGCACCATGCGGCCGTTCACCTTGGCGCCGGAGCAGCGGTCGCCCACCTGGGAATGGATGGCATAGGCGAAATCCACCGGGGTGGCGCCCCGGGGTAGTTCCTTGACTTCGCCGGTGGGGGTAAAGACGTAAACCTCATCCGGGTAAAGCTCCAGGCGCACTCCCTCCAGAAGTTCCCGGGGATTCTTCAAATCCTTCTGGAGGTCCACCATCTGTTTGAGCCAGGTGAAGCGCTGGGCCTCTTCTTTGTGGAAAGCCCGCCGCTCCTTATAGCTCCAGTGGGCCGCAATCCCTTCTTCAGCCACCCGGTGCATCTCCCGGGTGCGAATCTGGATTTCCAGGCGTTCGCCGCCCTGGCCGATCACCGTGGTGTGGATGGACTGGTACATGTTGGCCTTGGGCATGCCGATATAGTCTTTGAGCCGCCCCGGCACCGGCCGGAAGATGGCATGAATGACTCCCAGGGTTTCGTAGCAGTCATGGACTGACTCCACCACGATGCGGAAGGCCAGAAGATCATAGAGTTCATCCAGGGTGATTTGTTGCGCCTGGAGCTTGCGGTAGATGCTATAGAAATTTTTAACCCGGCCGCTCACCTCGCCCTTAATGTGGTGCTCCGCCATTTTATCCTTGAGGAACTGGCACATCTCCTGGTTGTATTTCTCTAAGACGCCCTTCTTGCGGAAGAGCCCTTCCTGGATCTGCTGATAAGCTTCCGGCTCCAGATAAAAAAAAGACAGATCTTCCAGGTCAGCCTTGAGGCGGAACATGCCCAGACGGCCGGCCAGAGGGGCGTAGATCTCCAGGGTCTCCCGGGCGATGCGCTTTTGCTTGGCGGGCTCCATGAACCCTAAGGTCCGCATGTTGTGCAACCGGTCGGCCAGCTTCACCAGCAGGACCCGGATGTCGTGGGACATGGACAGGATCATCTTGCGGATATATTCCGCCTGCTGGGTCTGCTTATCGCCAAAGACCAACTGGCCGATCTTGGTGACCCCGTTGACGACATCCGCGACTTCTTCACCGAAGTAGTCTTCCAGATCATCCAGGCTGGCCGCGGAGTCCTCCACGGTGTCGTGCAGCAGGCCGGAGGAGACGGTAACGGGCCCCATGCCCATCTTGGCCAAAAGATAGGCCACTTCCAGGGGATGACTCAGATACGGCTCACCGGATAGGCGCAATTGTCCCTCATGGGCCTTGGCCGAGAAGATATAGGCCTTCTCGATCAGGTCGGTATCCGACTCGGGGTGATTCTTGTGCACCTCCTCCACGATGTCCTGGAGGCGGATGATCCGGTTAGTCATGCAACTCCTGAGCCCTCTCGTAGGGCGGGCGTCCCGCCCGCCATTGGCCGCATTTTTACGCCCTCGTTCCCAAGCTCCAGCTTTACACCCTCACCCTCTCGTTCCCAAGTTGCACTTGGGAACGCCATTCTCCGCCCAAGCTCTACTTGGGCACCACTCGTAGGGGCGGGGTCTCCCCGCCCCTGCTCCGTTAAATCTAACCGCCCAGCTCCTGAATCCGCTTCTCCAAATAACCCGGCAGCTCGTTACACCTCGTTCCCAAGTTGTACTTGGGAACGTCATATCCCGCCCAAGCTCTGCTTGGGCACCACTTCTCCTCCGGCTGTTTAACCCCCCAGCTCGTTAATCCGCTTCTCCAAATAACCCGCCAACTCATTCAAGGCGATTAATTGCATCTCATTGGAACCCCTTTCCTTGACCTCGGCCTGGCCTTTGTCCATGGTCTTGGGCCCCACCACCACCCTCAGGGGAATCCCCAGCAAATCACAGTCCTTGAACTTCACCCCCGGGCGCTCATCCCGGTCGTCCAGCAACACTTCAATGCCGGCTTCTTCCAGTTGCTTATGCAACGCCAGGACGTATTCCCGGACTGCGCTATTTTTAAAAAAATCGATGGGGACCAAATCCACCTGAAACGGGGCCAGGGCCATGGGGAAGATGATGCCGTTATCGTCGTGGCCCTGCTCGATGGCCGCGGCCACGATCCGACTCACCCCGATGCCGTAGCAGCCCATGTAAATGTAGTGCTCCTGGCCGTCCTGGTCCAGGAAGGTGGCCTTTAGAGACTTGGAGTATTTCAGGCCCAACTTGAAGATATGGCCCACTTCGATACCCTTAAGAAGCGTCAGCGCCCCCCGGCAGCGGGGGCAGGGGTCCTGGTCCGTAATCGACCGCAAATCCGCCGCCTCGGTGATCTTGAAGTCCCGGCCCGGATGGACGTTTAAGAGGTGGTAGCTATCCCGGTTGGCCCCGGTGATCATGGCGCTCATTTGGGCCACCGCCTGGTCGGCGTAGATGGGCAGCTTGAGCTGCACCGGGCCGGCAAAACCCACCTCGGCCCCGGTCAGTTCCTGGACCTTAATAATCCCCGCCAGGATTAAATCGGTCACCCCCAGGAGGTTTTTTACCTTGACTTCATTGACTTCATGGTCGCCCCGGATCAGGACCGCCACCGCCCCGTTTTCTGTCTCATAAATCAGGGTCTTGACGATCTCGGAGGGCGTCACCTTGAGAAACGCCGCCACTTCCTCCACGGTGCGCACCTTGGGGGTATGCACCAATTCCGGCTCGTCGCCCACCGGCGGTCCAACCTCACCCGCCTCCAGGGCCACTTCCGCCTTCTCCAGGTTGGCGGCGTAAGCGCATTGCGTACAGGAGGCTATAAAGTCTTCGCCGGTGTCGGCCAGGACCATGAATTCATGGGAAAAACTGCCGCCGATGGGGCCGGAGTCGGCTTCCACCACCTTGAAGTTAAGCCCGCAGCGGCTAAAGATGCGGTTGTAGGCCTCGTACATCCGCTGGTAGCAGGCTTCGGCCCCGGCTTCGTCCACGTCGAAACTGTAGGCGTCCTTCATGATAAACTCCCGCCCCCGGATCAGTCCGAAGCGGGGCCGGATTTCGTCGCGAAACTTCACCTGGATCTGGTAAAGATTAAGCGGCAGTTGCCGGTAGGAGTGGACTTCTTTGCGCACCAGGTCGGTAATGATCTCTTCGTGGGTGGGACCGAAGCAATAATCCCGCTCATGGCGGTCCATAAAGCGCAGCAATTCCTTGCCGTAGACGTCCCAGCGCCCGGATTCCTGCCACAACTCTGAGGGCTGCACCGCGGGCAAAAGCACCTCCTGAGCCCCGGCCCGGTTCATCTCCTCCCGGACGATGCGCTCCACTTTGCGGAGCACGCGCAAGCCCAGGGGCAAATAATTATAAATCCCCGAGGCCAGTTTGCGGATCATCCCGGCCCGAAGCAGCAGCCGGTGTGAGACCGCTTCAGCCTCGGCCGGATTTTCTTTTAAAGTCGGTATCAGCGTGCGGGAAAAGAGCATAGTCACCCCAAGTAAACATATTTTATCATATTAATCTTACGATACTTACTAAGTTTCCCACAACCCAATTTCCTACAGCAGTCAGTGATCAGGAGGTCGCGGTCATCTCAGTCAGTCATGATCCTGGGGCTCATCCGTAAGTCATGAAAAGATTTGGTGGCACAGGCTTTCCAGCCTGTGCCGGTACGCCGTTTCTCGTTCCCAAGCTCCAGCTTGGGAAACGTCACTCTTGGCCCAAGCTCTGCTTGGGCACCACTCCCTCTCTCCCCCTTAAGGGAAGCTGAGGGTGAGGGCTGAGTAAGGAAAAACCCTTGGCAAGGAAGGAAAACCTGACGTGGAAAAACTCTATCTGATCCCTTCGGTCGGATTAAGTTACCGGGTAATCGAAGCCTTGTGCCGCTTTGGCGGCTTTTCTCTGCAACTTCTCGAAAACCAAGCGGGCCTCTGGCAGCACAAAGGCCTCTGGCAGCGGCAAACCGGCGGCTTCCAGCCGGAAGTAAGCGGTCCATGATGGCCCCCAGGCGAGGTTAAACGACATAAAGCGTAGCAAGTTCCATCTGTTGCGGTTAATCGTTTCGGAATTATCCGGTACATGGAACAAAAAAGGGCAGAAAGAGGGTTTCACAAGGGTGCTAAGCCTCTAAAAAGGACCCTAAAACACGAAAAAAATGGAAAAAAAGAGGTCAGTAATGCCTGGTTTAGGACTTATCAGGAGGCCCTGGAGTCCTTCCGGTTATCGGGAACAGCGGGGATGTATTGACTTAACCTATTGATGATAGAGATGAAATTAAGGTCTTGCGAAATATTCGGACCACGGCCGCCGCAAAATGGAGGGCGGCACTGCCTGCCGTCCCTTTTTCTCGAGAATCGGGGCAGTTTGACAAATGCAGAGTTGGATAAAAACGCCGCCTGGCCTACGTCTTTTGTCGTAGGGCGGGCGTCTCGCCCGCCGGCAAAAGACTGCGCTGGCATACAGGGTGCGCACCGCGCACCATGCCTTTTCCTGGTTAGGGCTGAACCGCGGGGCGCAGGCTGCTGGCCCTCGGGCCGGAAGGGCAGAGCTGCTCCCGGGAAATCCGAAAAGCCGCGTCCATGAGGACTTCCAGGTTGACCACGTCCTCTTTGTTATAGGTGAGGAGCAAATCCAGGGCGCCCTTGTCCCCCCGCTGGTAGCGCTGCCACAGGAGCACCGCCATGTAGCCGTCCATGCCGTCCACCTCATTGGGGCGGTGGATGCCGAACCGGGGCTCGATGCGCTTCAGTCCGCCCTTATACCCCAGGCGGGCCATGAGAAACCGCAGATCCACGTGGGCCGCGGGCAGGGGCAAATCGGGGAAGGAGGCGCGCAAGACCGGCAGGTCGAACTGGGTGCCGTTGAAGGTGACCAAAAGATCGAACTCCGACAGCACTTGGGGAAATTCATGCAAATTGTAACCCTGCACGAACTGGCGCATATTCTGCCCGTCGTACAGGCCCACCACGGTTACCAGCAACCCCGGCCAAACTTTGCCGGTGGTTTCGATGTCGAGATACGCGGTGCGGGGGCGGAACTGGTGAAAGAGGCGCCAGTGTTCCCCGGCCTGGAGTCGGGTGGCGAAATAGGCGGGATCTTCCAGGTGATCGAAAGACCCTTGGAGTTCGGTTTTCAACGCGTCAAACCGCGGCCGGGAGAGGCCGCGGACGCGTTTGGCGGCCAAAAAATCCTCCCAGGTGGACAGTCCTTGCCGCCAGAAGTGGCCCTCAAAGCGGGGCCCCACCCCGGGCAGATGAATGAAAGTACGCTTTAACATTTGTATAATATATCACCGCGCCCGGGGTTTGTCACCCTGGCGGCGGGAGCTTGCCAAATGCACGCCAGATATACCAACGGTTTGCGTAGGGTGCGTCTCACGCACCATCTTTTCCAGGCTCATTGCACGAAATTACCTGACGTAGGGTGCGCACCGCGCCTCATCTTTGGCGGGCATTGCCCGCCCTACTCATCTGGACAACCAACGGCGGCCCCCCATTTTGCATGGTTTCGGGTGATCCAAGGACTCATAAATTACTACTTACTGATTACTGCTCACTGATTACTGATTACTCTTCTTATTCCTCTTTTAATATCGCCGCCAGGCGCGGCTGCATAGCCCGCCAGGCAGGGTAGGCCGCGGCGGCCAGACCCAGGCCCACTACGAGGCAGAAGGTCTGGATATAGATGCCGGGGACCATATGCAGTTGGATGGTCCAACCGAAGGCCTGCTTGTTGATCACGAAGATGAGCAAAAGCGACAGCACCGAGCCGCACCCGGCCCCGAGCCCAAAGCTCAAGAAGCTGGCCAGGCCCGATTCAACCAGTACCATGCCCAATATTTGCCGGTGGGAGGCGCCTATGGCCTGGAGCAGGGCCAACTCCCGCTCCCGCTCCATGACGAGCACCAAAAAGGTGGTGATGATGCCGAAGACCGCCACCACTACCGCCACCCCTTCCAGGGCGTAGGTCAGGGCAAAGGTCTCGTCGAAGATTTTCAGGATGCCGCCTCTAAGCTCCCGATGAGACAGACTCAGGAGATGGTAGCGGTGGCCGTAGCGTTCCTGAAGCCGGGCCTGAACCTGGGGGATCTTGGCGGGGTCCTTAAGATATAGACGCACCGCGTTCAGATGAGTGTCAGGCCAAAAGCGCCGAAATTGGGAAATATCCATCCAGACGCTGGGGCCGTCGGTGCGGTAGTCGTAAAAAACTCCCGCGATAGTAAGCTTTTGCGGACCGCTTGGCGTCGGCAAATCGATGACGCCGCCTTCGTGCAGACGAAAGGCCTCAGCCAGAGGTTCCGAGATGACGACCATCCCTGCGGTTTCCGGTTTACTGTTTTCTGTTTCCGGTCTTCTTATTTCATAATTCGACCTTGATTTACCAAAATCCTCTTTCCCTAACCCCTGACCCCTGGCCTCTAACCCCTGCCCCTCCCCCCCAACTTCCATCATAATCTCCGCCGTATCTCCCCGGCGGAACCAGAGGCCGCCATGCCGGGCCAGGACTTCGAAGCTGCCGCCGATGACCAGGATATAACGATCTTTAAAAGGGATGCGGACGCAGCGGTAGAGGTAAATATCTTTGATGTCGGGATCCTGTTTCAGCTCCGGCAGGATCTCCGGCGGCAGGTATTGGTCATAGGCCGCGGTGGAGAAGACCGCGGGTCCGAAAAAGATGTCGCCGCTGATGGCCCGGCTTATCCAGTCGTTCACGGTCTGGCGGAAAGAGCCGATCATCACCGTCACCGCGATGAGCATGCCCAGGGCGCACGCCAGGGCCGCGATGGAAACCGCGCTGCGGCTCAAGGACCCGGCCAGATAACGGCAACCCAAATCGCCCGCGGGACCGAAGATTTTACGAAAGACGGGCTGCAAACCCAGCCCCAACATGCGTGCCGCCAGAGGCGTCAAGAGGGCGAAGCCCAGAAGAATGAGGAACGCCGCAACGAATCCCGGCCAAGGAGGGCCGGCGCCCAGTTTCCAGGAGGCCCCTGCCCCTGCCAGAACCAGGGCTACGCAACCCCATACAAAGATGGCCCCGGCCCGGCTCTCGATTTTTTCTTCCAGTTCCTCCCGGTGCCATACAGCCCTTACCTGCGTCCGGGCCGCTTCCCGGGCCGGCAGCAGGGCCGCCGCGAGGGTGGCGATGACGGCCAGACCCCAGGCCTGGAGCATGAGCCCACCCCGGACCCAGACCTCATGGGCCACCACCGGCATGTAAAGGGACGAGAGGTTCTGAGTCATTACCCCCAAGACGCCCCTGGCCAGGCCGACTCCGAGGATGAGGCCTAAAAGCCCGCCTACCAGGCCGCTGGCCAGGCCCTCGGCCAAAAACAGCAGCAACACCTGACCCGGCGTCATGCCCAGGGTCCGCAGCAGGCCGATTTCCCGGCGACGGCGCACCACCGACAGAGTAACGGACTGGTAAATGAGGAACATGCCCACAAACAGGGCAATGGCGCTCAGTACCGCCAGATTGAGGCGGTAGGAGGCCACCAGGCCCTCGGCGCGGCTGCCCTGGGCCGCGGGCCGCACCACCTCAACCCCCGGAGGCAGCGCTTTTTGAAGGGCTGTTTGGACATCAGCGTCTGGCCCAGCCCCGATCACATCGATATAGTCGAGGCCTCCCGCCCGATCCAGGAGTTCCTGGGCCGGCCCCATATCCATGAGCAGCACCGCGCCATCAAAGGGATAAAGGCCGCTCTTTGCATCGAAGATGCCGACTATCTTAAGGTCATGCCGCCGGGGGCCTACCATCACCGGCAGAGTATCGCCGGGTTTAACGTTTAAACGCGACGCCAGGGGCCGGCCCACCAGGGCCGAACCGGGCCGGGTAAAAAATTCACTCCAGACCGCGTCGCTGAGACCATGATCATGGGAGAATTCGTAATCCCGGAAAGGCCGCTCGGAGAAAGGATCGATTCCCAGAAGGAGGACTGGGCCTTGGTTATGGCCGGCGAGGTCCAGGACAGATTCTACCGCCGGGGCCGCAGCCTCGACCATTGGGAGCTGCCGCACCGTGACGAACAACGATTCGTCCAGGGGGGAGCCGGGCGTCTGGATGCGCCACTGGGCTTTGCCGGTCACCGCAGTGACGCCGTTTTGAAAACTTTGCAAGGCGCTGGCCGCGGCCAGGGATATGCTCAGATAGACCGCGGTCCCCAGGGCAATACCCAGGATACCCAGGATGGTGCGTCCGGGATACTGGGCCAGGTGGCTTAAAGAGATGCGGAAGAGCCACGGTTTCATGGCAGTAAGCGACCATCCTGCAACCGCACCACCCTGTCCGCTGCCTGCCCAGCCTCCGGGGCATGGCTCACCACGATGATGGTCTTGCGCCATTGGCTATGCAGGTACGAGAAAAGTTCAAGGATCTGGGCGGCGGTAACTGAATCCAGGTTCCCGGTAGGCTCATCGGCCAGAATGACCGCGGGTTGGTTGATCAGGGCCCGGGCAATGGCGGCCCTCTGCATCTCGCCGCCCGATACCTGGTGCGGCTTGTGGTCACGGCGGGCGCTTAACCCCACCTCCCCCAACCACCGGGCCGCTTCCTGCTGGGCCTGGTGATAAGCGCTCCCTTGGAGGACCCGGGGGAGGGCGACATTCTCTTCCAGGGTCAGGAGAGGCAGCAGGTTAAAGGACTGAAAAACCACCCCTATGCGGTCGCGCCTAAACCGGGTCAGTTCGGGCTCCTGGAGGGTCGCCAGGTCGCGGCCCTCCAGAAATACCCGGCCACTGCTGGGAGGTTCCAGGCCGCCAATGATGTGCAAAAGGGTGCTCTTGCCGCAGCCGCTCTTGCCGGTTATGGCAACGAATTCCCCTGAGTTGATCTGCAGGTTAAGGTTATGGAGGGCCTGAATCGCTTCGGGCCCCCGGTAATAAACCTTGCTCACCTGCTCTAATTTGATCACTCTGGTCTCCGATACTATGCCAATGAATTTATTATACCTGCCGCACCCGGGAATTTAAAGTTCGTCCCGCCTAGTGCCGATACGTTGGCAAGGGTGAGGTAGGGACGCAGGTTGAGCGGCAATGGCTGCTGTGGCCAATCGACTTTAGTGTTCCCCCTTTAGCTTGGTCCCGGGGGGAGGAATCGTTATTTCTCTTTTGAGTCCTGCCGAAGTGACGCGTTATGCCGGCCAGATGGCCTTGGATGGCTGGGGACGGGACGTCCAGGAACGCCTGAAATCCACCCAGGTGCTCATTGCCGGGGCTGGCGGCCTGGCGTCGGCCACTGCCCTTTATCTCATGGCCGGAGGCATTGGTGCCATTCGGCTGGTGGATGAATCCCGGGTGAGCCTCGCCGACCTGAACCACCAAGTGCTCTTCCGGGAACGAGACCTGGGCAAGGCTAAAGCCACCGTGGCCGCACACCGTCTCAAAGAGGTCAATTCTTTCGTCACGGTGGAAAGCCATGTGAAGGAGCTTTCGGAACACAACGCCTTTCGGCTGTCGGCAGGCTGCAACGTGCTCATTGACGCTAGCAATAACGACAGGGTAGGTCCCCTCCTGAATCTGGTAGCAGTCCGGGAGCAGATTCCCCTGGTCCATGCCTGGGTGGGGGAGGAGACCGGCTGTTTGACCACCTTCTGGCCAGGCCGCGGCCCCTGTTTCGCCTGCACTTTAATGGAGACCCCCGCCGCCCCCCGCCCTGCCCTGTTGGGCCCTTTGCCAGGCATTATGGGGTCCCTGCAAGCCCTTGAGATCCTGCGTATCTTGGGATGGATGGGGCCGGCGCTTCTGGGCCGGGTTCTCATTTTTAAAGGCAACCAGTTCAAGTTTACGGAAAAAACCATCCGATCCAATCCACAATGCGCGGTTTGTTCTCCCTGCGCGTCTTGAGCATTTTCTGCGTCGGACTATTTTCATCGGCTGCTCATCGAGAAGCCAATTTAGGGTTATCTCCCTCTTTTTTTTCTTGGCTTCCACATCAGCCTGGGAGTGCAGAACCTATTTTCTTTTTTATTTCAGGATAATACTCATTAGTAACCTATTCTCCGGGCAAGAAAATATTTTTAAAGTTTTCCCCCGGAATGCTCGAAAAGAGAAATAAATGACTCACGAGGTCAGTAATGAAGTTGAACCAGGCCCCAGGAAGCGCATCGCTTATGGGAGGCTGGCACCTGCGACAAACAAGCCGAGGGGATCAATGACGCTCTGCTATAAAGTTAGGCTGTTGAAAATCGCAAAGGGACTCTTAAAAATGGGGGAATAAAAAACTTTTAAGGACGTAAACCGGCAGTCAGGATACTCACGATATGATAAACGCCTCACAAAATCACTTTGATTTTAATTTACCAGAGGCAGGATTGTCGCGCTTGTGCGCTTGATCAATCGGCAAACTGGTCAAGACCTGTAAAATTACAGAAAGGAGAGTCATGGATAAGATAAGCTTCTCTCATAACTTAATGCTCACCATCGATCAAATTTCTCAGCTTACCGGGGTCCGCAAATCTACCCTCCGGTACTGGGAAAAATCCTTTGATGATTTTTTGAAACCCGCCCGTACTCAATCCAATCGGCGGGAGTATACCATGGAGGATCTGGACCGAATTAAGGCCATTAAGAACCTCCTGGAACAAGAACACCTGACGGCCTATGGGGTGCGCATGCGCCTGCACGAGCTCTTTCCCTCAAAAAAAGGAGAGAGTGACGCGGGCCGCAAAGTCAAGCCCAAAGCCGTCAAGAGAGGCCCAGCGTCCTCAAGGACAGGGAATGATACGTCCGTCTAATTGCTGGGCCAGGTGGTTCGCGGAGGGGGTGAAACCAAAGACTTCCTGCCAGACCCGGGGGCTTTCCATGCAGAGATAGAGGAACGCCTCCGGAGCCGCCTGGGAGAGCCACTCCCGCATGCGGGCATACATTTCGACGCGCATATTTTTGAAATACCGCAATTTGCCGTCGGGCGCGAGGACCATCTCTTGGGCGGCTATGCGGCTTTGGGGGAAACGTTGGAGTATGAGCTGGCGTAGCGGCGGTAAAAAGCGCAATCCTCCCAGACTGATCCAGGCGATGGCTTGAGAAGGGACCATCGCACCGATTGCTTCAACGGTTTGTCGGTATGCCTCCTCCCACCCCGGGAAATAGATGAGGGGGTCGAAGTGAAAGGCTACCCGGAATCCCGCCGCGGCGGCCCGGCTGGCTGCATTGAGTCGCATTTTCAGGGAAGCGGCCAACTTCTCTTCTCCGGAAATAATTTCCGGCGGATTGAGGGACCAAGCGAAAATGACCTGGGGATTGGGGCCTAAGGAGAGGAGATGATCCAGATGAGGCCACTTGCTTTTGATCTCTAGGACGGCCTGCCGCTGGCCTGCCAGTCGGGGAATCAGGCGCTCATTGAGTCCCATGAGGTCGTCCAGGGCCAAGCTGTCACCAAATTCTCCTGTGCCCAAACGCCACACCTGTTCCGGACTTTCGGCCCACCGGGTTTCGAGTTCAGCGAACAAATCTTCGACGTTGACGAAGATGGTAATGGCCGGGATGTTGATATAGCCCTGGAGTACGCAGTACGTGCAGTCCATGGGGCAGTTGAGGGTGACCTGGAGCACCTGGTAGCCACAGCAGACATAATCCTTGGTCCCGGGACAAGGCCGCCAGAATGGCCCTTTTTGAACTGCCAGAAGCAGGGTGGTCTTAGCTTCGGGCAGCCATGCGGCCCCATTGCGCGCCGAAGCCTTAAGGGCGTCCCGGTCTTGGATCACATCCACCGGCACCCTCGGCAGCTTCGCCAAAATCCGCCGGGTCATGGGATAATCCCGGGCTTCTTTTTCAATCAGAATTCGGCATATTCGCTTGGCCAATGGCATATCATCAAATAATTAAGGGAAGGGGATAAGGGCTTTTTCACAAGTGCCTTTACCCCTTCCACCTTAATTTTTCATAATTCTTTTCTGCAGACCCAGTTAAAAACAGCTCTTTTTTCAATCATTTGCTAATGGTTGTTTTTCGTAATCGGAAATCAATGAATGAAGATCGTTACCAGTAATTTCTTTAAGCCTTGGAATACAATTAAAACTAAAATATTGCTTGGGATTCACATCAGGCCATATTTTATAATATTCCTTTTGAACCTCCTTAATTCCCTTTTCCATAATTTGTGATATTCTAAACGCATAACCTCTTTGGCATAATATTTTTTTATTTTCTTCCCCGCCATAAATAGTTATTAGCATTCTATATTCTCCATGTTCTACCCATTTAATATTTTCTTCCATAGTTGCACATAATTTAGAATATAATTGTACTGGAAGAATGCCATTATTTTTGTAGTTCGGATCACTCAATATCAAATTTTGAAAATATTTAGTAATTTCGACAGTTAAATTGCCATACTTATCATTTTGAAACTCAGTCAGTTTCTCAGAAAAATAATAATCTGAATAAAGTAAATTACTTGGGAAAACGACGAAGGCTTTAAAACTGCCTGGTATTAATACCTTTCTAATTGACGATGTAGATGAGCATAAATAGGCAACCATACGACCAACCCTTTCAGGCTTCTTGCCAGAATTATAAACTTCTATATATGGTTGAATACCAATACCAGTATAATTAGTAGAAATAGTTAAATCATTCTTTATCATAAAATATAATTCTGATCTACCAAATATTGAGCCAATATCAGAAGATATAAATGTTAACAATAATATAGTTATAGTTAACATCGCAATTATAATATTTTTTATTTTAGAACCATTATTCATATTATTGAATTTTAGATAATATTTTTCTTAGACAATATATTAATATTGATAAAATAATGTCTTTATTCTAACATCTCCATAGAGTCTTGAAATGGTGCAAAACTTTAACCATTGCTGTTTTTCTCAATTATCTGCACTTTCATCGGTTTTTTACATCTTTGGACTCCCCTGTATTTCATCCTCAATTTGGGGCGGACACGCATGTCCGCCCCTACTGAAAATATACTCACAAAGATTTCGACCGGGCCGCCTCGCCCTTTTTTTCCTTGATCATGGCGTGGGCCGCGGCCATGCGGGCGATGGGGATGCGCATGGGCGAGCAGGAGACATAGTTCAAGCCGATGCGGTGGCAGAATTCCACCGCCTGGGGCTGGCCGCCGTGTTCGCCGCAGATGCCGATCTTGAGATCCGGGCGAACCTTGCGGCCTTCGCTGACCGCAAGCTGCATGAGCCAGCCCACCCCCAATTCATCCAGGATTTCAAAGGGGTTGTGGCGCAAGATGCCCTCGGTGTTGTAAATCGGGAGGAACTTGTTTTCCGCGTCTTCCCGGGAGAAGGAGAAGGTGCCCTGGGTGAGGTCGTTGGTGCCGAAGGAGAAGAACTCGGCGCTTTCCGCCAGCCTGGCGGCCCGGACGCAGGCTCGGGCGATTTCCACCATGGTGCCGAATTTGTATTTAATCTTGACGTTGTAGCGCTTTTCCACTTCCTGATGGATTTTTTGCACCCGCGGCTGCACCCACACCAGTTCCTGCTTGGTGCAGACGTTTGGGATCATGATCTCCGGGCGGACGTCGATTTTGTCTCGCAGGGCAATGGCAGCGGCTTCGAAGATCGCTTGGATCTGCATGTCATAGATTTCCGGGAAGGAGATGCCGCAGCGCACACCCCGGTTGCCCAGCATGGGGTTGTATTCGTGGAGCACCCGGACTCGGCGCAGCACCTTTTCTTTATCCCTCAGCAGTTTCTGATCCAGGCCCTTGACCTTGACTTCGCCAAACTCCCGGGCCACCGCCTCAATGGAGGGAACGAATTTATGCAGCTCCGGGTCCAGCATGGAAACGGTGCCGGGCAACTGCTCCAGGGCGTTGATGATGGCGCTGAATTCTTTGAGCCGGTTGACTTCGTTGAGGAGCTCTTCAACACTGGGCAGGAATTCGTGCAGGGGCGGGTCCAGCAGCCGGATGGTGACGGGCAATCCTTCCATGGCGCGGAAAATTTGCACGAAATCATCGCGCTGCATGGGCATGAGCTTGTCGGCCCAGCGCTTCCGTTCCTCCGGAGAGTCCGCCAGGATCAGGTTGCGCATCTGCGGCAGACGGTCCCCTTCGTTGAACATGCGCTCGGTGCGGCAGAGGCCAATGCCCTTGGCGCCGTGATGCCTGGCCTTGGCGGCCATGTCCGGGGTGTCGGCGTTGGCCCACACCTCGATTTTGGCCTGCTTGTCGGCCCACTCCATCAGTTTGGCCAGGTCATCGGGAAGCTCCGGGTCCAACATGGGCACCGTGCCCAGGAAGAACTGCCCGTTAGTGCCGTCAATGGTGATGATGTCACCTTCCTTGATGACCACGCTGCCCACCCGGGCCTCTTTCAGCTCATAATTGATGTCCAACCCCTCCACGCCGGAGACGCAGGGTTTGCCCATGCCCCGGGCCACCACCGCGGCGTGGGAGGTCTTGCCGCCCCGGCTGGTGAGGATGCCCTGGGCCGCAAAGAAGCCGTGAATGTCTTCCGGCTTGGTCTCGATGCGGGTAAGGATGATCTTCTCCCCTTCATTGCCCAGACGCTCGGCCCGGTCGGCGTCGAACACCACCTTGCCGATGGCCGCGCCCGGAGAGGCTGAGATGCCCGTAGCCAGAGCCTCATGCTTGAAATCCGGGTCGATGCGGCGGTGCAGGAACTGCTCCAGCATGTCCGGCTCGATCCTGAGTAGAGCCTCCTCCTCGGAGATCAGACCTTCCTTGACCATATCCACCGACGTCTTGACCAGGGCCCAGGCGTTCATCTTGCCGTTGCGGGTCTGGAGCATGTAGAGCTTGCCCTGCTCGATGGTGAACTCAAAGTCCTGGACTTCCCGGTAGTGTTTTTCCAGGATATTGTGCATCCTTTCCAGGTCCTTAAAGACCGCGGGCATGTCCGTGCGCAGTTCTTTCAGGGGCCGGGGCGTGCGGATGCCCGCCACCACATCTTCGCCCTGGGCGTTGATCAGGTAGTCGCCGTAGAGCTTGTTCTCGCCGGTACCCGGGTCCCGGGTGAAGCCGACGCCGGTGGCGCTATCGTTCCCCATGTTCCCGAAGACCATGGTGCAAATGTTTACCGCAGTTCCGTAAGCCAGTTCCTTGGTGATGTTGAACTGGCGGCGGTAGTCCACGGCCCGTTTGCCCATCCAGGACTTGAAAACGCCCTCCATGGACAGGAAGAGATGTGCCCAGGGGTCCTGAGGAAAGGGTTTGCCGGTAAGGCGCTCGATAACATCCTTAAATTTCTGGACTACCTCCGCCAGGGCTTCCGCACTGAGCTCGGTATCCACGTGGGCGTGATACTGCTCTTTGACTGCGTCAAAAATCTTATCAAATTCAGCGTCAGGGATTCCCAGGCCAATCTTGCCAAAAAGCTGTAGAAAGCGGCGGTAGGCGTCGTTGACGAAGCGTTCATTCTTGGTCAGGGCGATCATGCCTTTGGCGGTCTCGTCATTTAGCCCCAGGTTGAGGATGGTGTCCATCATGCCCGGCATGGAGAGGGCGGAACCGGAGCGCACCGAGACCAATAAGGGTTTGGCGGGGTCGCCGAACCCCTTGCCGGTCTTCTTCTCCAGGGCCTCCATGTATTCATGGACTTCATCCATGAGGCCCACAGGAAATTTATCCCCCTCTTCCAAAAATTCAATATTGGCTTCGGTAGTGATGACGAACCCCGGCGGGACCGGCAGACCGATCTGGGTCATGGTACACAGGCCAGCGCCCTTGCCTCCTAAAAACTTTTTATTGGTCCCATCGCCTTCCTCGAAGGCATAGCAATAGCGTTTTTTCGCTGTCTTGGCCATGTCGCCTATCTCCTTATCGATCTGGTTTCCGATTTTGTCCGATTTTTCCAAGCATATGACTTTTCATACCTGGTCTTGTGAAAAATTTCAAAAAGAAAATTCATCTTGGTTCCGATGGTGAGTCAAACCGGGAGAGGTGGGTCGCTACCAACTGGGTCACCCATCCCGACGGAATCTTTCCCCAGAGTTATGGAAAATAGCAGGATATCTGCTATAATGCAAGACATTGGAATTAAACCATCTCAGGGTAAGGTGGCAACGCCTCCGGCAAAAATTGGCTCAACTCCCCGAAGGGCCGTCGGTTGTGGGGGATCGCCTTTTATCAACGCTGCGCCAATAAAGGATGACAAGCATGCTTCCGGTGAAATTTGACTTTAAGGTGAATGAAGACAGGAGAGGAACGAATTTTGAGGGCGTCGAAGCCGGACATGCGGACCCTGAAGGGGCTTTTAATCTTCATCTGCGGGTTGCCCGGGATCATCTAATTCTGAGCGTCTGGCCGGTGCGGGGAGAGTTGGCGCAGGTGACCGACCACCTGGCGCAGATTATGGGTCCCCCCAAGGCTACACCATCGGTTTGTGGTTTCGGCGACTGCCAGGATGACGATAAAGATTCTCCCCAGCAGACGACCCTGTGGGAATTCGACCCCGCAGTCCGGCCGGAAGTTTTGCTGAAAGTACGGGGATTTTTGGGCTTGACAGCAACAGCATAAAAAGTGCAGGTATTCAACATAGCATGGGATCTATTCCGGTTTCACCGAACCCGGGATCGGGTAGCGCAGGGTTTGTTCTTTAAGGAGCCTCTGATTGTAAGCCGTAAGTGCATCTTCAAGCTTCAGGATGCCCACCACCACCTTATCACGGGGGGGCAAGACCACGGGGAGGGAGGAAAAGTTCTTATTTTCCAGAAGATGGAACGCAGTTTCAAAATCGTCTTCAGGATGGATGGTCACAACTTCTGAGGTTTTCAGATCCCGGGCCTTCAAGGTCTCGGTGGCCTGTTCCCGATGCCCCAAAACCTGCCGCAAATCCCACAGGGTCAGCACCCCACTCAATTCTTCCTGCTCATCTAATATCACAAAAAACGGGTAGGGGCTTGCCTCAGCCCGGCGCAGGATTTCCGGTAACGGGGTGTCATCGCGGATGAGCTCCATTTTCTTGGAGGCATAATCTTTCACCTGCATGGATTGGAGCACGTGGACGGCGCGTCCCTGAAAAATCTTGACCCCTCGGCGCAGAAGCTTCATTTCGTAGGTGGAATAGCCATAAAGGGATTTGACCACGATAAAACTGGCAATACAGCTCACCATGGCGGGCACGATTATCCCATGGCTGTTACTCAACTCGAAGATGATCAGGGTGGCGGTGATAGGCCCCAAGGTGGTGCCGCTGACCAGGGCTCCCATACCCACCAGGGCATAATCCGAGGGAACCAGGTTAAGGCCGGGGACAAGATGATTGGCCACCAGGGACAGGCTCGTTCCCAGCATCGCGCCCAAGAAGAGGTTGGGCCCCATAATGCCGCCGCTCATGCCGGAACCCAGGCAGACCACCGTGGCCAGAAATTTCGTGATCATCAGGAAGGCTGCGCTCGTAAGGGCGAATTTGCCGGTCAGGCTCAAGTTGATACTGTCATAGCCCACCCCCAGGACATAGGGCGAGGATACGGCCAGGCCTCCCAGGATCAGGCCACCCAGGGCCGGCTTGAGCCATTCCGGCAGGGGTATGCGGCGAAACAGGCTATCTGTCCCATAGACGGCCCGGGTAAAAGCAATTGCAACCAGGCCGGCCAGCACCCCTAGGATCAGGTAAATCACCAATTCGAAGTTGTTATGAAAAATAAAAGGGGCCACCTGAAAGGTGGGAAAATCACCCAAAAACTGGCGCGAAATCAACACAGCCACGATGGCGGCGATGACGATATGGCCTAAATAGACGATCTCCAGATCCGCCAGGATGACTTCGATGGTGAACAGAGCGCCGGAGATGGGGGTGTTGAAGGTGGCGGCGAAGCCCGCGGCCACGCCGCAGGCCAGACAAATCCTGCCTTTGCCCGCACTGAAACTGAAGAGCCGGGTCATGGCCGAGCCGATGGCGGCGCCGATCCCCACCACCGGACCTTCACGGCCCACCGAGCCGCCACTGGCGATGGTCAGGCCGGTGACCCAGGCTTTGAGCAGGGCTTTGGAGGGGAGGATGTGGCCTTGCCGCAAGGCCGCGGCCTCGATTACTTCAGGGACCCCGGGCCCCCGCGCGTCTGGGGCCCAATAGGCGATCACCGGCCCCACCGCCAGGCCGCCCAGGGTGGGAATCAGAATTCTGAGCCACCAGGGAGTGGCCAGCACCCGGGCCATGAAATGCCCTTGTCCCGGCCAGATCCCCCACTGCCCCACTTCGATGAGGGCCAGAAACCCGAGAGCTCCCACCCCGGCCAAGGCCCCGATAAGAATGGCCAGGAGCAAAAAGAGAAACTCATTGGTCTGGCGGCTCAGGTTCATGGGCAGCGGTAGGCAGCCTCGGATGGATTCAGCTCTGCTCTTCCAACTCCACCTTAAGGGAGAAGAAATCCAGCAGATCTTTCAAAGTGACGATCCCCACCAAACGCCCATGCTCTACCACCAGCATGCGGCTGACCCCGGTCTGAGTCATTAGGCCCAAGGCCTTGATGGCATCGGTGTCGGGAGAAATAGTGTTTTCCGGAGAACATTGGCTAGCCGCTTCCCGGATGGTTTCCCGGCTCCAGGCCTCCCGGGGAATCTCCTTCACCTGCCGGGTGGTGATGCAGCCCACCAGCTTGTCCCCCGACATGACCGGAAACATTTTATAGTGATGCTTATAGATGTAGTCCTCCACGAGATGCTCGACGGTGATGGAATCCTGGACCGCCACCGGGTTGGTATTCATGAAGCGGCTCACCTTCTCGCCTTCCAGGGCCTTGCGCACCAAAAGCTGCTGGTAGGACATCTGGGCGGCGTTGCGCAAAAACATGCCGATGAGAAACATCCACACCCCGCCGATGACGTTGCCATAGATGAACTGGAGGATGCCGAAGACGATGAGGCCGATGCCGAAGGCGGAGCCGATGGTTGAGGAGACCCGGGTGGCCCACCGCAAGTTGCCTTTGGTTCCCCACAGGATGGACCGCAATACCCTGCCGCCGTCCAGGGGGAAGGCCGGCAGGAGGTTGAAGGCCGCCAGGATGACATTGATGTAAGCAATATAATAGATAACCCCGTTGATGGGGGTGTCCCAACCGGCGGACACTCCTGTGCGGTAGATCAGATAAAATATTACCGCGAGGGCGAAACTGGAGATTGGTCCAACGATTGCCATGGAGAATTCGGCCTTGGCCGTGGGGGGTTCATCGCCCATTTCCGCCACCCCGCCAAAGATGAACAGGGTAATCCCTTTCATGGGCATGCCGAACTTGCGGGCTACTATCGAGTGGCAGAACTCATGGGCTACGATGGAGGCGAAGAGGCCCAGGGCCCCCACCACCCCCATAATCCAGTAGGTTTCCCGTTCCAGACCCGGGTAAAGGTAGGGAAAGAGTCCTGCCGCCAGAGACCAGGTTATGAGCACCGCGATGATAGTCCAGCTCAAGTCGATATTGACCTCGAACCCGAGGAGCTTGAACAATTTTATACGTTTACCGAACATCGTTACCTCCTATTGAAATTACTTACCTGAAGATCGCCACACGTTCCCTAATGATTGCAATTCTTCTTGATAAGCTTAAGGAACTTTTTGCAAAGAGGCCAGGGGGATACATATATAACCCATTAATAATCCCACCAAAATATTTCTGATGCCTTCGCTGAAAGGTAAGGCTCTGATGCTGAGGAGTCAACACGCTTTTTCACAGGACGTGCCACGCAAATAGAGAACCTCATATCAATATTTTTTCATTTTATTTACATATCATCCTGCGATTAAGGTTGCGTCGCCGAGAACCATGGTTAACATACGTTTAATTCGGCACCGGCCCGAAGGCGATTTGCTCGTAGAGAATCAAACATAATTGACTATTGATAAAAAGCAACCAATTTATCAGAGATGGGAGGTCTGGAGATGACGTATTCCGCCAAAAAGTTAAGATTGATAGTGGTGCCGCTGTTTCTCGGGGTCAGCCTCGTCTTGGGCATGGGGTCCATCTGGGGGTCCAAAGATGCCAAAGCCGACAAGCCCAAAGAGCAAGAATCCAGCTACGCGCCGGTAAAAATCACCGAACCCTTTGCCACGACCATGGCCCGGATGAAGGGGGAGAAAGATAAGATCGCGGCCCGGCACAAGGACCTCCTGGAGAAGCGTTACGATATGAGCGACCGACCCGCCAAAGGGGTCACCACGACCCGGGGCAAGCCCATCCAGGAGGGCGTGCGCGCTAAGCTCCCTCCGGGTATGACCTGGGAAAAACTGGCAGCCATGAGCCCGGAGGATATCAAGGAAAAGGGCGTATGGCCCGGGGGATTTTTGCCTCTGCCCCATCCTCACCAGGAAGAGGGTGGGATGGTCTTCCCCAAATCCACCATTGACGAGATCAAAAAACAGGAAGGCCGGGACCTGACCCGGTTTGATCTGGATTACGACTTACCGGACCACTTCCTGCCGGAATTCCCGCCCGCTATCTTTCTTACCACCCGGCCCGACCTGGGGGATGTGTCCCAAGGGAAGCTGGTCACCAACATGAACTTCTATGAGCTGTTCAATGGCATCCTCAACCCCAAGCAAATCGAGGGCTTGCGGCTCTTGGTGACACCCTTTATGCAGCAGCAGTTCAACCAGACGGAAGACCGGCGCTCCGAGCAGCCCAGCCGGGGTGTGGCCTGCTTCGACTGCCATGTTAACGGCCACACCAACGCTTCCACCCACCTAGCGGGGGACGTTCGGCCCCAGCAATTCCGCCACCGCATCGACACCCCGCCCCTCAGGGGTGTGAATATCCAGCGTCTCTTCGGCTCTCAGCGGGCCTTAAAGACGGTGGAGGATTTCACCGAGTTTGAGCAGCGGGCGGCCTACTTCGACGGCGACCCGGTGATTGCCACCAAGAAGGGGGTGAACATCCTGGAACGAGGCAGCCAGGTGCACGACATGGCGGAATTTCAGGAAATTTTAGACTTCCCGCCAGCCCCAAAACTGGACATTTTCGGCCGCCTGGACCCAAAAAAGGCCACGGCAGAGGAAATGAAAGGCCAGGAGATTTTCTTCGGCAAGGCCCAGTGCGCCTTCTGCCATCAGCCCCCGTACTATACCGATAACCTGATGCACAACCTTAAGACCGAGCGCTTCTTCAAGCCCCAGATGATCAACGGCCGCATGGCGAACATGGACGGCCCCATCAAGACCTTTCCATTACGGGGCATCAAGGAATCGCCCACGTATCTGCACGACGGCCGTCTTCTGACCCTGGAGGATACGGTGGAATTTTTCAACCTGGTGCAAGGCCTGAAACTGACCGACCAGGAAAAGAAGTCTCTGGTAGCATTTATGCGGGTTTTATAAGCGGTTGCAACGTGGACGCCTGTCCCTGAGCGGCACGGGCGTCCACATCAGGCCGGAGTAACCTAATCCCGGACTTGATTTTCGGTTTCACAATGGGAACGCCGAATCCTATACACCAGATAACCCGCCGACCCCAGACCGATAACGGCCGCCACCAGGAGCACTAGATAAGCATGTACCTGGGGCATAATCTTGTGCCACTCATCCCCCACCACGTAGCCCACCGTCAAGAAGGTGGCCACCCAGACTAAGCCCCCGGAGTAGGCAAAGGGGGCAAAATGCCGGTACTCCAGACCGGAAATCCCGGCGCTCAACGCGGCCAGATGCCGGACCCCCGGGAGGAAGTAGCCTCCAAACAGGCTCCATTTGCCATATTTCTCAAACCATTGATGGGCCTGGGCTAATCTCTCCGGGGTGATGTGCAGGTATTTCCCATACCTCGCCAATAACGGCAGGCCGAGGGTGCGCCCCACCACATAGGACACCGTGATGCCGCAGATGCTGCCCAGGAAGGCCGTCAGGAGGGTGGGAACCGGATGGAAATACCCCTTGAAGACTAGATAGCCCACAAAGGCCAGAATGGTTTCATCCGGGATGGGTAGGCCGAAAATCCCCAGCACGAGCGAAGAGAATATCCCCAGGTAGCCGTAAGTCTGGATCAAGTGAAGATGGGCGGATAACATGCGGTTCCCTGTTGCTTCACGGGATAATCCCCGGAAGCTCATTGAGATTCAGGACTTAACATAACCATTCTCCGGCAGAATGCCAGGTTGTGCATCTGGAAAGAGAAGAGGAGGGGGAGGAGAAAGAACCCGGAGCTTTAGCTGCCGCCGCCGCGCTTCATGAGAGCCTCCAATTCCTTGGCGGCAGGTTCCTGGCCCCCGAAACTGAGGGAGACGGTATGATTAAATCATAAGTTTAGCTAAATTAGGAGGAAGTTGGGTACCCATAGCAATGCCATCTTTTGTTACCGCTAACCCTACAGCGAAACCTACTACCATATTACTTGCAAAAACACTTGAACCTATCCTAATTTCCCACGGTGTTATTTGGCAATCTGGAAGGTTTAAACTAATATTTATTAAAGTTCTTTCATTTGAGTTATAGGCATATAATGGCTTTCCGTCAATTAATATTTGGAACCCATCTAATGTAGGCAAAAATTCAATGTCAGGAGCTGGCTTATCCCCTAAAATTTCAAGCTTTGCATATTCTCCACCCAAGTCAATAACTGATAGGCGGCCACTTGCGTCTTGAACAACTGCCCTAGTACCCCATAATAAAGGAATTTCTACATTTATAAAAGTTTGACTTCCCATTTTAAGATCCATTTTTATCTCCAATTATATTTCTAAGTGCATCATGTCTTTCTACAAAGTCATCATACTCTGGTTTGCCTGTTTCGATAAATATTATTTTAATCTCTGGTTTCTCTAACGGGTTACCATCAATTGCTATGTTGGATAATATTAATTCTTCTGCAGTTTCATCGGCTGGTTTTATGTCAACAACGGCTGATAATGTTCTCCCTTCAGTTGTTTTTGTTTTCAAATGGCAGGTGGCATGAACAAGACCCCTAACCCCCTGTACAAATCTTGCTTTCGATATTCCCAAAATTGTCATTTCTTTATTTAATGGTAATCCTTCTTCAATTAAGCTACTCCAGAATGGCAATAAAAATTGAGCCATTAATTTTCCGGTTGGTGTTTCTACATCTAAATATTCTAATGCTTCCTCTATGCTTTTAACTCTAACTAATTTTACTTCATTAGATTCTAAATCTCCGCGAGAATGATAATGACAGACATCATTACTTATCAACAATGCCCCATCTTCTTTTAACGAAATACGTAATGCAATCATCCATATAATTAAATCCCGCATTTCATCACTTTTAATATCTGGAGGATGTGGACATTCATGCAAGCATGCTCTGCGATGAGCTTTTACATAATCTTCCAGCGTAGGAACCTCAACTATTACATTGACACCCAATGCCCCAATAAGTGCAATTAAATCAGGCGGTTTAACTAATTCAGCAAATTCAATATGATCAAAATGAACGCCATATGTTTCAAGAATTACACAAGCATTTTTTATCCTATTTACCTCCTCTTCTTTCTTGATTAATTGATACCTATTAAATTCTAGCAGAGCTGTCTCTGGAATAACAACAACATAGTTTCTCTCTGCGCAAACCTTAAATAGTTCCTGTAATCTTTTAGAAAGTTTATCCTTAATTAATTGCACATTATGTAATATATCTGAATTAAGAATTATCTTCATAAAATTTGTTTTTAAATTGCTTTATTTATCTTTCAACAGCACCTCCAACTCCTTGGCGGCTTGTTCCTGGCCCCGGGCCTGGTAGATGCCCAAGAGTAGAGCGGCGTTAAGCCGGGCTTCTTTCTGGTCGCCCCTGGCGAGGGCCACCAGCGTCAGATCTTTGAGCGCGGCGGCGATGCCGTCGGTGTCCTGAAGGCGGCGGAAGTCCCCCAGGGCTTGCTTCAGATACAGGGTGGCCCGGTCGTAGTCCTTCAAGTCCAGGAAGGTCCGGCCCAGGCGCTCCTCGCGCATTGCTTGGCCCCGCTGGTCTTTGGCGCCTTCGTCGGCCTTGAGGGCTTGATGGTAATAATTCAAGGCCAGCATATAATCTTTATGTACGCGGGCCACGTCTCCCAAATGGGTCAGGGACAAGGCCAAAAGCGGTCCTGGGGGAAGCTGCCGGGCATTTTCCAGGGCCTCCAGGTAGGAGGTTTCGGCCTCCCGCAAGCGGCCCTGGGATTGGTAAGCCAGGCCCAGATTGTTCAAGGTCTCACAGAGGCCGGCAGGGGCTTGCAGCTCCCGATTGACGGCCAGGGCTTCCTGAAAGTAGGTGACGGCCTGCTGCAGGTCTCCCTGTTCCTGGGCGATGACCCCCAAGTTGTTCAGGTTAGAGGCGATGCCTTCGCGGCGGTCGATGAGGCGGTTGTAAGTGAGGGCTTGCTCAAACTTATTTTTAGCCAGTTCCCAGCGGCTCTGGCGGTAATACGCATATCCTGCTTCATTAAGGGCAAGGGCCTGATCCCGCAGATCGACCGAGGTCTTGGCTGGGCCGCCGCAGCCCACCGCGATTACCAGCACCAACAGCCAAGTCCACCGTTTACCCACGGCTAATCCTTTCCCGGTTCCGCATCCATCCGGATGGTGTGCTCCTGGGGTTGGGGCACGTAACGGCGCAGCAGCCAGGACTTCTGAAACGCCTTGGTGGTGATGCCGAAGTCGCTGAGTGACGTCTCTCCCTGGGTAATCAATCCTGGCAGGCCCTGCCCGGCCCGATCCAGATTCACCACGAAGCGCTCCAATCTTTTGGAAATATCAGGCAGGCGGGCCGCGGCTTCCTTTACATCCGCCGTGATTTTGTTGAAGTTGGCAAAGGAGCTTTGCATCTCCGCCATGGCCTTGACGGCCTGGTCCCTAAAGGCCTGGTCATGCACCAAAGTGCCAAACAGGCCTTTGCCTTTGGCTACGTCTTGGGCAAATTTTCGCACTTGCTTCATGGTCTCAGCGGTATCCTGGTACAACGTGTCCTTATTCACCAATTGCCCCAGGCTGCCCTTCCCCTGGTTGATCTTGGTGAAAATTTCCTTAAAAGAAGTGATGATCTGGCCAAATTCACTGTCCGGCTTCGACATACCCTCGGTGAGGGTCACCAGGTTGTTGAGAACTTTTTGCAGGTCTTGCAAGCTGGGCGCCGCCTGGGCCACAATCTGGGTGATATCCAGCGGCTCTATGGACGGTATGATGCCTTCCGCAGGAACAGGCGGGTTTTTGGGGTGGCCGGGAGTCAGGTCCAGGCTCTTTTCCCCCAGCAGACCCATAAAGCCGATGGTGGCCGTGGAGTCCTGGCGAATCCGGTCACTATATTTTTTAGTCACCTGGAAGGTGACGACGATGTTGCCTTCAGGGTTGATGATGGTATTGAGGACGTTGCCCACCGTGACCCCGGCCAGATGGACTTCGGAGCCGGTCTTGAGGCCGCTGACATTCTTAAAGATGGCCCGGTACTGGACGTATTCCTGAAAAAGACCTTCTTGTTGAGCCACAATCACCACCATAACCAAGAGGGCCGCCAGTGAAGCCACAACAAAGAGGCCGACGATGGTTTCGTACTTACGCGCAATCATGTGGTCGTCTCCTCCTGGGGCACCCGATGGAGAAAGCGCAGGACCTCGGGATGGGAGGATTGGAGAAATTCCTCATAGGTCCCTTGAAAGGCCCACTGGCCCTGGAAGAGGAGGACCAACCGGTCGGCCACCAACTGGGTCAGGCGCAGGTCATGGGTGACCACGATGGAGGTAACCTGCAAGACCCGCTGGAGGCGGCGGATCAGGTGGCCGATCTCGTCGGCGGTGATGGGGTCCAGCCCGGAGGTGGGCTCGTCATAGATGACGATCCGGGGATCCAGGGCCAGGGTGCGGGCCAGGGCGGCTCGCCGCTGCATGCCGCCGGACAGGGCGGTGGGGTCCAAAGCCTCCACCCCCGCCAGCCCCACCTGGGACAGTTTTTCCGCCACCCGGCGCTCGATATCCGCCTTTTCCCAATCGGTGTGCTGCACCATAGGAAAGGCCACGTTTTCCCCCACGGTCATGGAATCGTATAGGGCCGAACCCTGAAAGAGATAACCGGTCTGCAGACGCAGATCGCGCCAATCGGCATCAGTGGCAAAATCAGTGATTTCTGTACCTTCCACGTTAATGTTGCCGGCATCCGGCCGATTAAGCCCAACTAGCATGCTGGTCAACACGGTCTTGCCCGAACCACTGCGGCCTAAAACCACCTGGGTCGCTCCCGGAAAAACCTCCAAATCCACCCCGGTAAGTACGACCCTGTCCCCAAAGGACTTGTTAATCCCCCGAAAGGAAATCAGGGGAACATTCGGTTCCGATTTCATGGCCGGAGGCTCCTGCCCCTTAAGGCCAGATGAGGAGGGTAAGTTTGGTAAGGAAGACATCGGCTATCAGAATCAGCAAAATAGAGGCCACCACCGAGGTTTTGGTGGCTTGGCCCACGCCAAAGGTCCCGTGCTCCGTATTAAAACCATGAAAACAAGATACTGTTCCAATGATGAGGCCGAAGATGGCGGTCTTGCCGATACCCGGCAGCACATCCTTGAGAGTCAGATATTTAACGGTCAGGGTATAGTAATACGTGGCGCTTATGCCTACCTGGGTCACACCGATGATCATGCCCCCCAAGATACCGATGAGATTGGCGGCCACGGTCAACAGCGGCAAGACCAACATGCAGGCCACAATCCGGGTAACCACCAGGTATTTTATAGGGTTGACCGCGGAAACGGTGAGGGCGTCGATCTGATTCGTCACCCGCATGGAGCCAAGTTCCGCACCCATGCCGGCGCCGCCCCGAGAGGCTAACATGATGCCGGCGAGCAGGGGACCCAGGCCGCGCACGAAGGTGAAGCAAACACTGGTGGCAATGTAATTGGCGGCGCCAAACATTTTTAAGACCGTAATACCCTGCATGGCCAGAACCAACCCCACGGCAAAGGAGGCTACCGCCACCAGGGAGAAGGATCTCACTCCCAGATGGTACATCTGGGCGATCACCTCCCGCACAAACCAGGGCGGGTGAGCCAAGCTGCGGCAGGAATCGAGCCAGAAAAGAAATAATTCCCCCATGTAATCGACGAAGGCCATCGTTTGATGGCCGGCCCGGTAGAACAAGCCTTCTTTCACCAGTTGCACCCCATGAAAACATCACCGGAGTAAAAGACGTGGGGAAAACCTGATTACGATTACCGCGCCATGGTTTCAAACTGGTCAAAACTACCTAAAAATCAGGATAGTGTCAAGAAAAAGCCCCCAGAATCCGGCCGGTTATTCGACGGTTCCCCCCTGGAGAGCGCTGATTGGTCACAATTTCGTAAGTTAATGTTAGCAATTTATTGCAAAATATACGAAAATGGAATATACGAGCATATAGCGCTTGCCAAAAGTTTTTTCCTCTAATTCTCCTCTCCCCTTGTGGGAGAGGGTAGGGTGAGGGGTTAATAAGAAAAAACTTTTGGCAATGAGCCTAAACTAGCGTGCGATATATTAGTTGTGGCCGATAATGAGGTAACTTATGAACGACCTTAACCTCCTCTACGAGATTACTGAAACTTTGGGCGCCCTGGGTCCCCTACCCCGGAGCCTGCAACAGGTGCTTCAACTCCTGGCTCAGAATATGGGCATGCGCCGGGGCACCGTCACCATCCTTAATCCGGAAACCTCGGAGCTGCAAATCGAGGTGGCCCACGGCCTCACTGCGGAAGCCCGGCGGCGGGGACGTTACAAGCTGGGGGAAGGGATCACCGGCCGGGTGGTGGAGACCGGCGAGCCCGCTATAGTGCCCCGGGTGAGTCAGGAACCGCTGTTCTTGAACCGGACCCGGTCCAGGGGCGCCCGGGAAAAGGACGAACTTTCCTTCTTGTGCGTGCCCATCAAGATCAACTATAAAACCATCGGCGCCCTGTCCGTGGATAAACTCCACCGGGACCTGGACCTGGACCGGGACCTGAGGCTGCTGACCATCATCGCTTCCATCATCGCCCAGACGGTAAATAACCTGCTGCTCATCGACCGGGAGAAGGAACGCCTCCAGAACGAGAATCTGAAGCTCAAAGGGCAACTGCAAGAACGCTACCAGATGGGCAACATCATCGGCACTTCCGGGCGCATGCGCCAGGTGTTCGAGATGATCGAACGGGTGGCCAAGAGCAACGCCACCATCCTGATCCGGGGCGAATCCGGCACCGGCAAAGAGATGGTAGCCTCGGCCCTGCACTACAATTCCCTACGGACCGAAAAGCCCTTTATCAAAGTGAACCTGGCGGCCCTGCCGGAAACCCTGGTGGAGAGCGAGCTCTTCGGGCATGAACGGGGGGCCTTTACCGGGGCCATGCAGCGCAAGCAGGGGCGCTTCGAACTGGCCCAGGGGGGGACGATTTTTCTGGATGAGATCGGCGACCTCAGTCCCAACGTGCAGCTCAAACTGCTCCGGGTCATCCAGGAGCGGGAGTACACCCGCCTGGGCGGGACAGTCACCTTAAAGGCCGACATCCGCCTCCTGGCCGCCACCCACCGGGATCTGGAGCAGGCCGTGTCCACCGGCGTCTTCCGGGAAGACCTCTACTACCGCCTCAACGTCTTTCCCATCTACCTGCCCCCCTTGCGGGAGCGCATGGCCGACATTCCGCTTCTGTCAGAGCACTTCCTGAACAAGTTTGCCGAAGAGCACGGCAAACCGGTGAAGCGCCTGTCGGCCCCGACCCTGGACCTCTTGATGCAATATCCCTGGCCCGGCAATGTCCGGGAACTGGAAAATATCATCGAACGGGCGGTGCTGGTGTGCGATGAGGAGACCATCTTGAGCGTTCATCTGCCTTCCACCCTGCAACGTCAGGAGCCCGGGGGAGACCGCCGGGGTCTGTCAGCCCAAGTGGAAAACCTGGAACGGGAGCTCATTACCGAGGCCTTGCGCCAGACCCGGGGCAACCAGAGTCAGGCGGCCCAGATCCTGGATACCAGCCTGCGGATCCTGGGATACAAGATCAAGCACTACTCCATCGAATCCAAGCGTTTCCGGGCGGCTTGACGGAGCATTCTTCATAACGTTTAAGAGGGTGGGCCCAGGCCCCCCCTTTTTCTTTCTTGAAACCTGATCTAAGGCGCATTAATAGTGGATACAGCAGTTATTGGGAGGCGGGATGCGCTGCGCTTTCCCGCCCTACGAAGGAATCAGTGGGCAGTGCCCACCCTACATTTTTATTATCTTCTTCCTGTCATGCTGAGCGCAGCGAAGCATCTCGTGTTGTAAGATTCTTCGGTCGCTTCGCTCCCTCAGAATGAAATAAGAGATAATTTTCACCAGGGCCTCGGCCTTGAGTGAACAGCATTGGATTTAGGGGGATTTAAAAATCAGCCAGCGGCATAAATTGATGGCAAACGCTATATTATCTCAGTTTAGATCGCCCATAAATAGGGGCCGCCCCGCTATTACCATAGCACCGCCACATTTTTAGGAGCCAAAACCAGGTGTTGATTCTTGAAATTTTATCACTTGAAATACACCATTCAATGTATTAATATAATTCTATGACTTCCAGGAAGCCAGAGCCTTCATTAAACGCTTGCCTACCCAAGCCTCCGTTGGGGGAAAGGGAACTCTTGACCGCGAAGCAGGCGGGAGAATTGGTGGCGATCTTTAAGACGCTGGCCAATGATACCCGCCTCAGGATACTGCACGCCCTGGTGAGGTCAGGAGAAATGTGCGTGTCGGAAATGTCGGACCTTCTGGCTATGAAACCCCAGGCCATCTCCAATCAGCTCACCCGCTTGGCGGATCGAGGTATTTTGGGATATCGGCGAAATGGCAACAACATCTATTATCGGATTGTGGATCCGTGCGTCATCGAACTCCTGGACCATGGCTTCTGTCTTAGTGAAGATGCCAAAGCGAGAACCAGATGAATTTATCCAGAGAAAAAGAGCCGGCTTTTAAGGAAGCCTTGACGTATTTGCAAGAGGCCATGGCCGCGGAGAAATGCCGGGCCTGCGGCTGCTTTCAGCAGCTTGTCGTGGCGCTGGAACAGGCTTTTCCGGCGGAGGCAGGCCCACAGGAACTCCGGGAAACGGTGAAAGCCGCGCAGCTATGTCTGGTGGAGCGCCAATATGACTGTCTGGGGTGCGAAGTCTGCATCCCGCCTCTGGTGGTTAACGCATTAACCCGGGCTTTGGGCGAGGCCGTGGCCGACCTTGAGGTCTGCCCAACGGAAAAGGTGGAAGAACGCCGGGGGTGGCCGCCTCTGGCCGGTGCCTATCAGGTACTGCGCTATCAGGCTCCGGTGGCCGTATGCTGCCTCACGGCTGAGGACTTGGCGGCGGCGGTGGTTCGGAAGGCCGGGCCGGAAATCGCCATTGTCGGGACTTTGCACACCGAAAACTTGGGCATCGAGCGCCTTATTCAGAATGTTCTGGGCAACCCCCACCTACGTTTTGTGATTGTCTGCGGCCCCGACTCCAAGCAAGCCGTGGGGCACTATCCGGGGCAATCGCTGGTGGCATTAGCCCGGCAGGGGCTGGATGAGCGCAGGCGCATCGTGGGAGCGCAGGGACGGCGGCCAGTTTTGAAAAACATCAGCCCCGAAGCCGTGGCCCACTTCCTGGAAGTGGTGGAGGTGGTTGACCTTATCAGGGAAACCGAGGCCGGAAAGGTGATTGCGGCGGCGGAGCGGTGCGCCGCCCGGAATCCGGGGACTGCCAGCCCCTTTGCCGCCAGTCCCATCGTGGCGCCGATCCCCGGCTACCTGCCCTTCCGGATGGTGAGCGACCCGGCCGGTTACTTCGTGATTTATGTGGACCGGAGCCGAGGGATGCTTTCCCTGGAGCATTACCTCAATGACGGTGTGCTGGATACGGTGATTGAGGGCGCCAGCGCCGCGGAGCTTTATATTCCGGCGATTGACCGGGGATTAATCTCGCGCCTGGACCACGCCGCCTATCTGGGGCGGGAACTGGCCCGGGCCGAGGAGAGTCTGCGCTCCGGTGAACCATTCATCCAGGATGCCGCGCCTGAATTAGCTGCGCCCCTCACCCTGGATAGCGTCGCTTGCGGGCCTGCCTGCCATGAGGCCAGAGCCTGAGGGACCTGAGAAGCAGCCGGTCGGCTGCGCACCAAGCCAAAACCAAGACCCAAATCCCTTCCATGAGGAGCCGATAAATGCAAGACTGTTCCAAGTCTTTGATAGTTGCCGCGGTTACCGCATTGGCACTCGCTTTTTTACTGGTTTTCAGCCCCGGCCTCCAGGCGGGCGAGGCTGCCGCGTCACCCCAGGCTATCTTGAGCGTCGATGAGTTCATGAAGAATACGGACCGCTACAGAGGAAAAGTGAGCCTGGAAGGGGTGGTAAGCGCCGTAACCCCGGAGCAGCAGGCGATTTCCCTCATTGATAGCGGTGAATTCCAGACCTGCGGCGTCACCACTTGCGCCCAACTGACCTTGCCGGTGCAATGGCGCGGCCCATTGCCCGCGGTAGGTGACCAGGTAAGTATCGAAGGGCAGGCCCAGGAGATCAAAGGCAAGCTCATGTTTGTGGCTGATAAGCTGAAGAAGGTGACCCGTCCATGACCGCGTTTGGGCAGAAATTGCGGCGCTTTCTTCTGCCTCTGGGGATTTTTCTGGGGGTGGCGGCGGCACACTATGTATGGTCAGGCTTGTTTCCGGAAGTTAACCCTGCCCAGGCCCGGTGGGCGTCCCTGCCGGGATCCGATGACTCCTGGCTGAATCGCTATCTGGAGACCCAGGGCTACTGGCTGGGTTACTCCTATGCCCTATCCCTGGCCTTTACCGCCGCGGCCCTGCGCCGTTATCGGGAAGAGCGCTTCTGCTCCGCCAAAACCCTGGCTTTCGGCGGGGTGACCCTCTCGGGCTTCCTGGCCCTGGCGGGGTGCTTTTTGGTGGGGTGCTGCGGCTCCCCCATGCTGGTGGTTTACCTGAGCCTGTTCGGTGCCGGGTTTCTCCCCCTGGCCAAGCCTCTGGTGGCCGTGGTCACCACACTCTCCATAGCCGGCGCTTGGTGGTGGATGACCCGCCGCAAACCTGCCTCGCCCGCTGCGGCCTCTGTAGGAGGACCGTCCTGCAATTGCGCTGGTTTTCGGTGTGATTCCAATTCACATTGATCTTTCCTTGGAAATTAGCGTCCATTAGCATAGGAGTAAAGGCCTCCACCATTTCGATGAAGGACCGCTATAAGGAGGGGATTTTTGAAGTGGCGAGCGCCCCCGTTTTGATGAAATTCTCCCGCACAATTTCGGTTTTGCCTGCCATTCCACCTCAGCCCAAATCCCCTGAAATCCGGATCATACCTCAGAACAGGAGATCTTGAAGCTCCCGCTCGGGCAGATTCTTAACAAACTTGTCGGTATTTTTTTTGATAAATTGACAAAAATGTAAGTACCTTGACATTTAAGTTTTTGATATTACTTAATTTCTACATTGGTATAATAGTTGCTTTTAGGAGTCTAAATTACCGTTCAGGAGGAAGACCGTGCATTGCCAAACCTGCCAAACCGCAGAGGATGTTTTCAAAGTTGTCCGGGATAAAGAAGTAAGCTTTATCCAGATCTGGTTTACCGACATCCTGGGAGTATTAAAAAGCTTTTCCATTCGCCCTTCCGAGTTGGAAGAGGCCATGTCCGAGGGTATGGGGTTTGACGGGTCCTCCATTGAGGGATTTTCCCGCATTGAAGAAAGCGACATGATCGCCAAGCCGGACCCCACCACCTTCCAGATCCTGCCCTGGCGTCCCGATGAGAAGCCCGTGGCCCGGATGTTTTGCGACATCCTGCAACCCGATGGCACTCCTTATCCGGGCGATCCCCGTTATGCCTTGAAACGCATGCTGGCCAAGGCCGCAGAGAAAGGCTACACCAGTTACCTGGGCCCGGAACTGGAGTTTTTCTATTTCGCTAACAACACTTGCACCGAAGTCCTGGACCAGGGCGGCTATTTTGATGCCCCGCCTCTGGATATGGCCAACGACTTAAGAAGGCACACCATCTTCGGTCTGGAGAGCATGGGCGTACGCATCGAATATAGCCACCATGAAGTGGCTGCTTCCCAGCACGAAATCGACATGCGCTACGACGAAGCCATGCTCATGGCCGACAAGACCATGACCATGAAGGCCACCGTGAAGGCCATCGCCATGATCAACGGGGTCTATGCCACGTTCATGCCTAAGCCCATCTTCGGCATCAACGGCAGCGGCATGCACACTCACCAGTCCCTGTTTACGGGCAAGAAAAACTCCTTCCACGACGCCAATGACCAATATAACCTCTCGGCCATCGGCAAAAGCTATATCGCGGGCCTCTTGAAACACGCCCGGGAGATCACCGGCATCTGCAGCCAGTGGGTCAATTCCTACAAGCGCCTGGTGCCCGGTTACGAAGCTCCGGTGTACGTAGCCTGGTCCCGCCGCAACCGTTCCGCCCTGGTGCGGGTGCCCATGTACAAGCCCGGCAAAGAAGGCGCCACCCGGTGCGAATACCGCGCCCCCGACCCGGCCTGCAACCCCTACCTGGCCTTTGCGGTGATGCTGGCCGCCGGTCTCAAGGGCATCGAGGAGAATTACAAGCTGGCTGATCCGGTGGAAGTGGATATCTACCACCTTTCCCAGGCCGAACGTGAAAAATATGGGATTCAGGAATTGCCCGGCAGCCTTAACGAGGCCATCCAGGAAGTGGAAAAGAGCGCCGTGGTCAAGGAAGCCCTGGGCGATCATATCTTCACCAAGTTCCTGGAAAACAAAAAGATCGAATGGGATGCGTATCGGATGCATGTGAGCAACTTCGAGATCGAGCGTTATCTCCCGATCTTGTAAGCTAAGCGCCGTTTCACCACTCGGCTGAAGCTCATAGCGTTCGGCTCATCCGGTAAGGCTGTGGGGAGGGGGTTTCCTCCCCCCGGCCTTTTTATGCGCTTTTTTAGCATGTATACAAAATTGCTACATTTGTTTACATCGCCCACAAAATTGAAAGGAGTACTGGCATGGAGGGGGCCCTTAACTCTGGCGATACCGCCTGGCTTTTGGTGTGCTGCTCTTTGGTCCTGCTGATGACCCCGGCCCTGGCCCTCTTTTACGGAGGGATGGTGCGCCGGAAAAACCTGCTTTCCACCCTGACCCTGAGCTACATCTTCATGGCCCTGGCCGGGGTCCAGTGGGTCCTGTACGGCTACTCCCTGGCCTTCGGCGCGGACATCGGCGGCTTGATCGGGGGATTAAACTTTTTGGGCTTTAACGGCGTGGGGGCTATCCCCAACCCGGACTATGCCAAGACCATTCCGCACGGACTCTTCGCTTCCTTCCAGATGATGTTCGCGGTGATCACCCCGGCCCTGATCACCGGAGCGTTCGTGGAACGGGTGCGTTTTAAATCCTTTTTGATCTTCAGCCTCATCTGGATGACCCTGGTTTATGATCCCCTGGCTCACTGGGTCTGGGGCAAAGGCGGCTGGCTGCTCGCCCTGGGTACGCTGGATTTCGCCGGGGGCACTGTGGTGCACATCGCGGCAGGTTATTCGGCTCTGGCCTTTGCCATGGTTATCGGTCCCCGCAAAGGCTTCGGCAAGATCCCCATGGAACCCCATAACATCCCCCTCACCGTCCTGGGAGCAGGCCTTTTGTGGGTAGGCTGGTTCGGATTCAACGCCGGCAGCGCTCTGGCAGCCAACGGCGTGGCGGTCAATGCCCTGCTCACCACCAACACCTCGGCGGCCACCGCGGGCTTGGTGTGGATGGTCCTGGGCTGGCTGGACGGCCGCCCCAGCACCCTGGGGATCGCCACCGGCATGGTGGTGGGCCTGGCCGCGGTAACCCCGGCCTCGGGCTTCGTCTCCCCCATGGCGGCCATGCTCATCGGCGCGGTGGCGGCGGTCATCTGTTATTACGCTATCCGCTTCCGGCAGAACCGCAACCTGGACGAGTCCATGGACGTTTGGGCCTGCCACGGCATGGCCAGCACCTGGGGCATGATTGCCACCGGGTTGTTTGCCACGGTGGAGATGAACAGCGCCGGCGCCAACGGCCTGTTTTACGGCAATCCCAAGCAGTTGGGGATTCAGTTCCTGGCCGTGGTGGTGACCATGGTCTTCACCTTCGGGGTCACCTACGTGATCGCCAAGGTTCTGGACATGAGCATCGGGCTCAGAGTGACGACCATGGAAGAAGAAGTGGGCCTGGACATCAGCGCCCATGGCGAACGCGCCTACTCCCATATTGGATAATTGCCATGCTGAAGAAAATCGAAGCCATCATTCGGGAAGACAAGCTCACCGACGTCAAGGAGGCCCTGCGGGAGATCGGCATCGTGGGCCTGAATGTCTTTGAAATCCGCGGCCACGGCCGCCAGGGAGGCATCACCCTGGTGGGCCGTTCCGGCAGTTATCAGGTGGACATGCTCACCAAGATTCAGCTTAATATCATTTTGAGCGAACACAACCTGGAGGAGACCATCGAGACCATTCTCGATGCTGCCGGAACCGGCGAAACCGGGGATGGGCTCATCTTCGTGTTTCCGGTGGAGGAAGCCATCCGCATCCGCACCCGGGAGCGCGGTCACGAGGCGGTGATGTACCCCGGGGATATCGACGAAAGAAAGCATCCCAGGAAAACTTAGGCGCAGGGGAAAAACCTCATTGATCCTTGTGCGGATTGTCTTAATTTGTTGCAAGGATCAGAGCCGAATGGCATAATATTAGTTTAGGATAAATTTTGTTTAAAGGCCGCGGGGCTCTTGCCTGGTTACACCTTGCCAGGCAGGGCTTCAGCCGGCCTTTTTGAGGCCTAGCGTCTATGGCAACAGAAGTGGTAATCTACGCCTGTCAGCAAGCCGTCCCGAACCCGGACTTCTTGAGAACCCAGTGGGGCAAGGAAAATATCCGTCTCCAGATCCTCCCCGAACCCTGCAGCAGCAAGATCGAAGCCTTCCAATTGCTCCGGACCCTGGCCGCCCCCGCGGACCTGGTATGGGTCATCGGCTGTGCTGAAGACCTCTGCCGCTACAACGAGGGCAGCCACCGTTTGGGAACCCGCATCGCCTACACCCAGCGTTACCTGGAAGAGATCGGTCTGGAAGCCGACCGGGTGGGGCGCTCGGTTGTGGTCCCCGGGGATGCTCCGGGCCTGGCCGCGGCGGTAGCCGAAATTAAGGCAAAGGCCGAGGCCTTGGGACCAAGTCCGTTGAAAAAGCAGGGGTAAAAGGCGAAAAGGGAAAAACCTCGATTTCATTATCCATTTTCGCCGCAATAACCAGAGTTAAAAAAGGATAAGACGATAATTCGGCATAAGGAAATTATCCCCATCTTTTTCCCCCTTTTCGCCTTTTCGCCTTTTCCCCTTTTCGCCCTTTCTTTAAGGAATTTGCGGTTGTTTTAGGAGGAACGAGTGCCAGCCAAATACCATATACCTATACGCGGGGTGCCGCCCCGCTTCTCGCCCCCGGCCAAGACCACGATCATCGATTGGAACGAAGGGTGCTTGCGGTGCGAGCGCTGCGTCAAGCAGATCTGCCCGGTTGACGCTTACAAGAAACGGGATTTTGACCGCCGGCAGTTTGTGGACACCATCGACGAGATGTGCCGGAGCTGCTACCGCTGCGTCCAGGGCTGCCCCCGGGAGCTGGTCTTCAAGGCCTTAAACCCCCAGTACCACCACTTGGGCGATGACTACTACACCCCGGAGATCATCGGCACCACCTGGTACCAGGCGGAAACGGGCAAGATTCCGGTTTCCGGCGCCGGCTATGGCGGCGTCTTTGCGGGCGAAGGCTTCGACTCCCTGTGGACCGACATGTCGGAAATCGTTCGGCCTACCCGGGACGGCATTCATGGCCGGGAATACATCAGCACTTCCATCGACCTGGGCCGCAAGCCCATGTTTCTGATTTTCGACGAGCAGCAGGAACTGCTTTTCGAGCCGGCCCCGTTGATGGAACTGCCTCTGCCCGTGGTCCTGGCGGAACCAAAGGCGGGAGCTGACCCGGAACGCCTGCGCCAGATTCTCGCGAAAGCGGCCCAGGCCCTGGGGACCGTGGTGATCCTGGAACGGAAAGCTATCGCACCCGAGTTGCTGGATTCGGCCGTTTCTCTGGTGCCGCTGTACCCCGCCACTCATCTCGACCTGGATGACCCGCTCCTGGCTGATGTACGCGCCGTGGAGCTTACCGACCACCCGGGGGTCATCAAACAGATGGAGGCCGTTAAGGCCCGTTATCCCCTGGTGATTGTCTGGATCAAAGTGCCCGCCGATCACCTGGCCGCGGACCGGGTGGCGGCCCTGACCGCGGCGGGAGCCGGGGTCATCCACCTGGCGGGCACCGAAAAAGCCCGGGGGCTGGGAAACGACGCCGAACTGCATCTTAAGGACCTGATCCGCCGTTGTCACCTGAAGCTGGTGGAGAAGCAGCTCAGGGACGCGGTCACATTGCTGGCCAGCGGCGGCATCGCTTTGGCCGAACATGTGGCCAAGGCCATCATCTGCGGCGCTGACGGCATCATCGCCGATGTTCCTTTGCTCCTGTCGCTGGAGTGCCGTATGTGCAAGGAGTGTCTCAGCGGCCAGAAAAACCCCTGCCCGATTGAGTTGGAGAAACTCAACGTCAAACGGGGCTCCCAGCGCATGGTGAACCTGGTGGGCGCCTGGAACAACCAGTTGCTGGAGATCCTGGGCGCCATGGGCATGCGTGAGGTGCGGCGTCTGCGGGGCGAAGTGGGCCGGGCCATGTTCAAGGAAGATCTGGATAAAGAAATTTTTGCGCCCCTGTTCGCCCGCCCGGAAGGCGAGGCCCGTCGCGTGGGGGAGTAAAAACTATGGTGGGAGGCGTCTCTGCTGGTGGGGCGGGCATCCCCGCTGGTGGGGCGGGCGTCCTCGCCCGCCATCCTTTAAGGCAGGTACGGAGGCCTTCCCCACCGGTTAAAAACAAGACCCAAGTTTTATCCTGTTGGATACGGCAAACTCAGACTGAGAGATTGATATAAGCCATGGCACAACCAAAGAAAGTAATTCCCATCGAATCCTGGAGCCCAGGGCAACCCTGGGAGCCGGTGACCACTCCGTCCCGGTTCAAGAATGCCTTGAGCAAGTATCGGGTCTGGCGCGACGAATCCAAGTGCATCAAGTGCGGCCGTTGCGTCGAAGTCTGTCCTTTCGGGGTGCACTCCAAGGCCGGAAAATATATCCGCAAGCCCAAGAGCTATCGCTGCCTGGGGACGACCTGCCAGAACAATGATTTTTACTGCGTGAAGCAGTGCCCCGTCCAGGCCCTTAAGGTCAGCATCCATCCGGTTTACAGCACCCTGGGCGACAGCCGTTGGACCCCGGACCTGCTCCTGAGCAACTGGTGGCAGGCGGAGAATGGCACCCTGTCCCACATTGACCTGGAATACCGCCTGGGGGGCTCAGGCGGCGGCTTTGACCAGCTACGCTTCCTGTTCCCCAAGGCCCGGCCCGACTTCCAGTTGAGTCACGACGACATCTCCCTGGAAGTGGAAATCAACCGCCGGGGCGACAATCGGCCTCAGATCAAGCTGGGAGTGCCCTGGTACGGGGGCGGCATGTCCTTCGGGTCGGTGTCCATCAACACCATTTTGTCCCGAGTCCAGGCCGCGGTGCGCTACAACACCATGGTGAGCACCGGCGAAGGGGGCTACCATGAATCGCTGTACCCCTACGACAATAATATGGTCACCCAGGTGGCCACGGGACTGTTCGGCGTCCGGGAGGAGACCATCCAGCGAGTGCGGATGGTGGAATTCAAGTATGCCCAGGGGGCCAAGCCGGGTCTGGGCGGGCATCTTCTGGGGGACAAGGTCACTCCCGCGGTGGCCCGCATGCGGGAATCGGTGACGGGCAGCGCCCTGTTTTCGCCGTTTCCCTTCCACAGCGTCTATTCCGTGGAAGACCACAAGAAGCACATCGACTGGATCAAGGAGATCAACCCCCGGGCCCTGGTGTCCGTAAAGGTCTCCACCCCCACCGACGTGGATATGGTGGCTGTGGGCAGTTACTACGCCGGGGCGCATGTGGTGCAGTTGGACGGCAGCTACGGCGGCACCGGCGCGGCGCCGGACATCGCCAAAAAGAACATCGCCATGCCGGTGGAGTACGCCATCCCCAAGGTGCATCAGTTCCTTAAGGCTGAAGGCATCCGGGACCAGGTCACCCTCATCGCCTCCGGTGGTATTCGCAATGCTTACGACATCGCCAAGGCCATTGCCCTGGGAGCCGACGGGGTGCAGATCGGCACCGCCGACCTGGTGGCCCTGGAATGCCTGCGCTGCCACAACTGTGAAAGCGGACGGGGCTGCGCCCGGGGCATTGCCACCACCGACCCGGAACTGGTGGACCTGATGACCGTCGCCTGGGGAGTCAACCGCATCAGCAACCTGTACTACGCCTGGACCTGGCAATTGAAGGAAATCTTGCGGCGCTTGGGGCTCAGAAGCATCAAGGAGTTGGTGGGCCGCACCGACACCCTGGCCCACCTGGACTACTTCGACCGCCCGGTGGATGACGATTTGAGAAGAAGTTGAAAGTTCAAAGTTCAAAGTTCAAGGTTGGCGGCCTGCGGCCACTAGCGAGGTAATTAAAATGGAGGATAATCCATTTGAATATCCCCAAAAAGGTGAACAAGTATTCAAAGAAATAGTTGGCGATTGGCATAATGCTTGTTTATATCCATTGAAAACAGATATGTGGTTGAACTATCTAATTGGATATAAAGATGCAGCCGATATTTTAGTCGAACATGTAAAGGAAACCAGCAAAAACCTTAATGTTTTGGTTTTTCCAATTGTTTTTCTTTACAGACATTATCTCGAATTACAATTAAAAATGATAATTAAAGATGGCTATGATCTTTTAAGTATGAAAAAAGATTATTCTAAGTGCCATAAACTTGATGAGTTGTGGAATGATTGTAAAAATATTTTAAACCAAATGTGGCCTGAAGGAGATAAAGAGCCCTTGGAGGCCATGGACAATTATATTAGTCAATTCTGCCAGGTAGATCCTATGGCAACTGACTTCAGATATCCAGTTCGAAGGAATGGAACAGATGCTCTGGAAAGTTTAGATTCCATAAACTTAAGTCATTTGTCAGATGTCATAAATTCGATTGAAAACTTTATCGGTGATATTCATGAGGCTATATCAATAGAATTAGAAATTATTAGAGATCATGATGAATCTCCTAATTATTAATGATATTTGATTGGCTGATAATTAAATACTTTGAACCTTGAACTTTGAACTATGAGTAAAATCGAGCGCTTTGAGGATATTGAAGCCTGGAAAAAGGCCCGGGAGCTCACCAAATCTATTTATGAGCTCACTTCCCAAGGGAAACTTGCCACTGACTTTTCCCTAAAAGACCAGTTCCGTAGAGCCTCAGTATCCATCATGGCTAATATTGCCGAAGGCTTTGAACGCGAAGGCAATAAGGAATTTCGACAATATTTGGCCATGGCCAAAGGTTCCGTGGGTGAAGTAAAAGCCTTGCTTTATGTTGCATTGGATGCCGGATTTTTGCCTTTGGAAAAGATTAATCAGATTATGGCGCTGTCCGACGAGACCTCCCGATTGCTCGCAGGCTTTCTGCGATACCTGAAAGCCTCTGATAAGAAGGGCAGCAAATTTCAATAAACTCTTAACACCTAACTTTGAACCTTGAACTTTGAACCTTGAACTTTGAAATATATCGGTGAACCCTATGAAAAATATCCCTAATTTTACCCATCCGGGCCTGGCCCTACTCAACACCCGCCGCGATTTCACCAACCCGTATCCTGATGGCCGCATCCAAAAGGCCGCGGACGAAGGTGGTTGCGGGGTCACCGGCTTTGCCGCTAATGTCCCGGTGGCCGGCCGTCATATCTTTCAGCCCTCGGTGCAGATGCACAACCGGGGCAACGGCAAAGGTGGCGGTATTGCCGCGGTGGGCCTGGATGCCGACGCTTTGGGAGTCTCCCAGGAAACTCTGGATGAGGATTACCTGATTCAGATCGCCTACCTGGACGCCGAGGCCCGGCACCAGGTGGAAGCCCGGTTTATTGACGCGGTCTTTAAGGTAAGCCACGCCCGGCACCAACCCACCATCAAAGACTGGCGGGATTTGCCGGGCCTCATGGTCAAGCCCCCGGAGGTCTGGCAATACTTTGTGCGGGTGAGGCCCGAGGCGCTGCAGCATTTTATGCAGCGCCACCGGCTTTATGAAGTCCCCTGGCGCAAGGTGGAAGACGAATTCGTCGCCCAGAATTGTTACAAGCTGAACGAGGCCTATTACGCCTCCCTGGGCGAAAAAAAGGCCTTTGTGCTCTCCCAAGGCCGCAACATGATGATCATCAAGGTCGTGGGGTACGCCGAAGAAGCCGCCCTCTATTACGATCTTCTGGATTTCAAGGCCCACATCTGGATCGCTCACCAGCGCTACCCCACCCGGGGCCGGGTGTGGCACCCCGGCGGCGCCCACCCCTTTGCGGCGCTCAACACCGCGTTGGTGCACAACGGCGACTTCGCCAACTACTATTCCGTGAGCGAATACTTAAGCCAGCGCCACTTCTATCCCCAGTTCCTGACGGACACCGAAGTGGCGGTGTTGACCTTCGACCTCTGGCATCGGCTCTATGGCTACCCCCTGGAGTATGTGATCGAGTCCATGGCCCCCACTACGGAGCGGGACTTCGACCTCCTGGATCCGGAGCGCCAGAAAATTTACCGCCATCTCCAGACCACCAATATCCACGGCTCCCCGGATGGCCCCTGGTTCTTCATCATCGCGAGGAACGACCCCGACCGGAAACGCTTCGAACTTATCGGCATTACCGACACCTCCATGCTCCGGCCCCAGGTCTTTGCCCTGCATGACGGCGAGGTGCAGATCGGCCTGGTCTGCTCCGAGAAGCAGGCCATTGACGCCACCTTGGAAAGTCTGGCGGCGGAAGACCCGCGGTTCTGTCCCGTGGCCGACCTCTATTGGAACGCCCGGGGCGGCAGCGCCACCGACGGCGGTTCCTTCACCTTCTCCCTGGAAAGCCAGAACGGCCATATGGCCCTCAGTTGCCACGACAAGTTCGGCAAGCCCAAAACCGTGCCCTGGCATCAGCGGCCCTGGGATGGCACCAGGCTCGAGATCAACGTCAGTGACGACTCGGAATTAACCCGGCTCATCAAGGCTAACCTGGAAGATGGCAGCGGCAAAAAACTCTTCCATTGGGTTGAAGGACGCGCCCCCATGTGGTCATATGCCGATTTCCGGGAAGCCCTGGAAATAACGGTGGCCCAGGCAAAACTCGGGGATGACTCCAAGGCCGCGGCCATCAACGGCCTGACCCTGCTGCTGGACCGGCGCTATGACCCGGGGGACAAGAAACGGAGCCACTTGCTACACCTGATCAACGAGTCCCTACTCAAGATCTTTCAGGCCACGCCTCCTCTGGGTGAGCCCCATGACAGCCGCTACCGCTGGATCGATTTCGAAACCCGGCAACGTTTGAGCGCTCCGCCTCGGGACGACGCGGTGCTGGTCCTGGATGCCCAAGGCTTTCAGCCGGAAGGTGACGACTGCGATGCCCGCTTCCTGTGCCGGGCCTTCGAGCTGGGCTGGCGGCAGTTCCTCACTTACGGTTCCAAGGGTCAGCGCTTCGTGGGCTGCGGCTTCGGGGCCGACACCGACGAGGTTCGCATAGACGCGTACGGCAGCACCGGGGACTATTTGGCCTCGGGCATCGACGGCATGGCCATCTATATCCACGGTAACGCCCAAGACCAGTTGGGGCAGATCATGAAGCGGGGCAAGCTGGTGGTCTACGGCGACGTGGGTCAGACCTTCATGTACGGCGCCAAGGGCGGGGATGTCTACATCATGGGCAACGCTGCCGGCCGGCCCTTTATCAACGCGGTGGGCCGCCCCCGGGCGGTGATCAACGGCACCGCCCTGGACTTTTTGGCCGAATCCTTCATGGCCGGCGATCCCTTTGCCGGCGGCGGTTTTATCATCGTCAACGGTCTGGAGTATGACACCCGGGGCCACATCCGCCCCCAGCGCAACCCCTATCCCGGCGGCAACCTCTTTTCCCTGGCTTCAGGGGGCGCTCTCTACATCCGGGACCCCTACAATCAGGTAGTGGACGAACAACTAAACGGCGGGGAGATCGTGCCGCTGACGGACGCCGACTGGCAGCTCATCCTGCCTTACCTCCAAGAGAACGAGCGCCTCTTTGATATCTCCATCGACGAGGACCTTCTGACGGTGGAAGGAATGCTGCTAGCTCCGGATCAGGTCTACCGCAAGGTCCAGGCCGTCAAGCTGGCGGTCCTCACCAAGATCGAAGACGCCTGGGAATAGGCTAAAGGCAAAGCTCAAGGGCGGACCTGATGGGTCCGCCCTTTTTTTGGGCTGCGGCGGCGGATAATACCAAGTTGCGCTCATACAGGTAATTTTGTTTTTGTAGGGGCGGACCTATGTGTCCGCCCTCATGGTGGCCGAACATGCAGGTACGATCCTACAAAACCGAAGCTATTTTTACTTCTATGGACGCAACTTGGTATAAGACTCTTATCGGTCAAATCTCTGATTCGCGGCGCAGTTCTATTGCAAATTTGGTTAGCAATACAAAAGGGGTTCTACCGGCACCTACCTTGCCGAGGGTAAAAAGAGAAACTTCTCAATAAAATCTCCGCCTCAGCCCGACCAGACCCACCAGTCCGGAACCAAGAAGCAACACGGCGCCGGGCACCGGTACTGCAGTAACGTCTACGGTAAACGACCCCGTATTGTCACTCCAACTCCCTTGGGAATCTGCAACCCCCAGATAAAGGCACCTTGCCCCCGCAGGCACGACCGTCTCCTGAAACAGAAGGGTATTGCTGGTGCCGTCCCCGATGAAAAAGGTCTGTTGGAGGGGGGGAGATTGAGTGGCGAAATTGCGGCTGTTGGGATCGGTCCAGTAGTCCAAGGCCGGTGGCACGGGTGAGGCAACGCTGTCCACAAAAACTCCCACCAGGGAACCCCAAGGGGCGACTATAGCAGAAAGGTTTTCGGTGTTTGGGGTGTAGGAATAAACATTATTTGTGGAAGCGCCGTCAGGCCCGTACTCAGGTCCGCCAATTACCGTTCGGACTGACCCGTCCGCGAAAAATCTTAGACGGGAACCTGGGTCATAGGGAGTTACGTCTACGCAGACCGGAGAGCTGGGACTTGGGGTTTCCCCGAGCAGAAAGGTGTTGGATGCACCATCGACAATCACCGTCGCGCCAGCCGCCGGCAGGGCCGACATAATGACCATTAAGACGATTAACACCAGACGTTGCATAGTTTTCTCCTCCTAAATGTATTTAATAAATTATTTTGATTAGATTATCATATATATTATAATTTACAATAAAATGTAAATATATTGCGAAAATTTTTAACAAAATGATTACCACCATCTCTTCTAAACACCTCCGTTTATAGCGATTACGAAGGCCGTCAAGCTGGTGGTCCTCACCAAGATCGAAGACGCCTGGGAATAGGCTAAACGCAAAGCTAAAGGGCGGACCTGATGGGTCCGCCCTTTTTTTGTTAAAAATCAGCCTTGCCGGGAAGCCAGGTCGCGGGCCTTAAGCCCCTAAAATTTCCATCAGCCCGACCCGGGGCAAATACTTATGGTAATCGGAACCGTGATTTTCCAGGACGAATTTGAGGTACGCGATATTTTCTTCGATGGTCTTCCGGTTTAAATCCTGGTCCAGACCCCACCACACCCGGAAATGGTCCCGCATATACCGGTCCATGTTCCTTAAGTCAACCAGACGGGACTGGGTGAATTCCCAAAAAGCCGGAGTTTTTTTCAGGAGGTCCAACTCGGACTCAAATCCAGGGACCTTGCCCTCCTGGAACTCCCGATAAAGGAAGGGCAGCCGCTCCAGATAGGTGCGATCAGCCATCTGTCCCAGGAGGTCGGCAGTTCCCAGCATGCAGCCCACCGCCTGATGATGCGCGGATTTAAACGGGATCTCGTTTATCTTCACATTTAGACCGGTGCAATGCACGCAGCACCGGCAGTAGTCTAAATCCAGAGAGGGAAACCCCGCCTGGGCGAAATATTGTTCCATGAAGGCCACACTGCGGTCCACATGAACGAGGGTGTACTTGGCTCCGGTCCCCCCCACGTCAGCGTCGCTTTGAATATAACCGGTATCGTGAAACAGTGCCGCGATCAGCCCCAAGGCCATGTCCCGTTCCGGCAGGGTCAGGCCGTTGAGCCAGGCCCCGTGCATCAGGCGGGCCATGGCCAACAGGCAGGCAGTGGTATGCTTTAAATCATGGTACCAGGTATTGCACTGCTGATATCCCGGATATTCCCCCCGGAAAAGCTTGAGCACATCCTGAAAGACCCGGTCCAGGGTCGTGAAATCAAACTGCGGATGCAATACCCCAACAATGCGGCACACTTCCTCAACCACTGCTTGAGGCTCGGCCATGAAGATCAAGTCTTCATATCTTGCCATCACGCTTTCACATTTTGCCAGGCTATTCACGGGATCGGCCTCCCTGAAAAGCGTTCCGTTATCGGCAACAAGGGTTTTAACAATGGGGGTCAGGAAATATTGAGCCATTGGCTTTAGCATATAAAACCTGCCCGGCAACTCAATTAGGGATTTGCTAATTATTGCGATCCAAATCCCTATTTTCGACCTAAGGGATTTGATCAGAAAATGCAGGTTATTGACCTTTCCCTTTTCTGGACCACACACCAAATTATCCCTTGACAGCGATATCAATTCTCCTTAACATTGTGAATAAATTAACAAGAGGTGGGGCATGCTCTTTCCCGTGTCCGGCGTGGAAGTCAACCCGCTTATTCCGGCCCTCGTCGCCCTGGTCGTCTCCACCTTCACCTCCATGGGGGGGGTGTCCGGGGCTTTTCTTTTGCTCCCGTTCCAGGTGAGTGTCCTCAATTTCACCAGCCCTTCAGTGAGCCCCACCAACCTGGTCTTTAACATCGTGGCCATCCCCAGCGGCGTCTATCGCTTCATCCGAGAGGGCCGCATGAACTGGCCGGTGACTTGGGTGGTGATTCTGGGAACCCTGCCCGGCATCTTTGTTGGCGCGATTATCCGGGTCAACTGGATGCTCAACCCCAGGAATTTCAAGCTCTTCGTGGGTTGTGTGCTGCTATATATCGGACTGCGCCTCCTTTATGAGCAGACCCCCCGGGCCAAGCGCAAGAAGGGCAAGATCCTGGAGTTCGAAGCCCGGGTTCAGGAGCGCTTGAAGAAAGTCTTGTCGGAGTCGGGCCACACCACAGGGCGGGGCCTGCCCCTCGCGGCCCGGGTCAAGACCGTGAGTTGGAGCCTGAAAAGCGTTACCTATGAGTTCCTGGGGGAAACCTTCACCTTCAATGCCCCGGCCCTGTTTCTCCTGGCCCTGGTGGTTGGCCTCATAGGCGGCACCTACGGCATTGGCGGCGGCGCCATCATCGCCCCCTTCCTGGCGGCCATCTTCGAACTACCCATCTACACCATCGCCGGGGCGGCGCTCTTGGGCACCTTCATCACTTCGGTGGCCGGGGTGGCCTTTTACTCGATGATTGCCCCCCATTACCCCAATATTGGGGCGGTGGCCCCGGATTGGGCCTTGGGAGCGCTGTTCGGGATCGGCGGGTTTTGCGGCATGTACTTCGGCGCCCGTCTCCAAAAATTCTTCTCGGCGAAGCTAATCCGCATCGGCCTGGGGGTGGTCATTTCCTCCCTGGCGCTGCGTTACATCGTGGGGTTCTTTACCGGTTAATCTCATCTCCCTGAATTGGTCTTCTGATAATACCCCGCCCGCTGGCAGGATTAATTTGCTTGGTATGGCAGGTAAAAAGGAATACCATAGAGCCTCTTACAAATATCTCCCTGCCGGTCATTCTGAGGGAAAGAAGCAACCCAAGCATCTCATATAGCGTTTGCCAAAAGTTTTTTCCGTAATTAGGAGATACTTTAACACCCCACCCCCCCTAACCCCCTTCTGGTAAAGGGGGGAACTATAAGGAATTACTTATAAAGTCCCCCTTTGAAAAAGGGGGATTTAAAAATCAGCCAGCGGCATAAATTTATGGCAAACGCTATAAGTGACCAAACGGCTTTTTGCAAGAACCTCTCCTGGCAATAAGTATATTTTATTATTTCAAAAATAAGTGGCGTTAATTCAACGGGGTAATCAATTCTACAATGCCATCTTTTATGGCATGGTTGCAACCCGGATCATGTCCGCACTTACAAAAGAAAAGTCTGTCACCTTTCTCATCATTGCTGGATGCCATCGCAGTTTTGAGTTTATGCTGTCTCCATGACTTGCCGGGATAAGAGCGGTTCACTGCTGGCCAACCTGAGGAAAATCGGCAGACTCCAGCCGTTCCGCCTGTGCCGTGTCCCGGCACGAGGATGCCGGCCCAGCCTTAATTTATTGATATTAAAGACTAAATATTACGAAAGCCCGATTATTACCCTGGGACAAGCGCGGGACAAGCGCGTGACAACCCTGGCACCGCCTCGACCGGAACGCGCTTGCACGCGGGTTTAGACCGGGTATATGGCGAGGATACCTCGGCAATGTCCCGGCACATGTACCGGGTTTACCCGTCCATTCGGCCCGCGCCCGGCCATTTTCAGCGATTTTTGGGGTATTTTGGAGGGACTAAAAGCCATTTTTAAACCGTTTTTCTCTGTCATCATGAACGAAGCGCAGGCTCTTATAGTGATTGAGCCTCTTGCAAAAGTCGCGTTGCAGTCGAAATCTTATCTGGGCGTTGATAAATTCCCCGGTGGCACAGGCGTCTCGCCTGTGCGAATCGAAGTCCCCCTTTGAAAAAGGGGGATTTAGTTTAGGGGGATTTGGATTTTCACGGTAAAACCCGCGGCCTCGGCATTTTTGCAAGAGGCTCGATTGCCAAAAGAGTTTCTTGCAAAATTACCGGACATTATGTGGTCGCAAGCTTTAGCCTTGTATTGAGAAATTCGCCGGTAGCACAGGCTTTCCAGCCTGTGCTTATGTCATATATACGGTTTCGACCGTAAAGAGACTTTTGCAAGAGGCTCCATAGGCTATATCCTTGCCGGGCCTAACTGGCCCAGAGGCTGCCATGATCCTGGAATTTTCCGAAAAGGGCATCGTCTTTTTTCCCGATCCGCATCTGGTCGGCACGCCCCAAGATGTGGGCCTGGAATACGAAGACGTCTGGTTTGAGGCCGCCGACGGGATACAACTCCACGGCTGGTGGGTGCCCGCCGCCGGGGCTCCGGTCTTGGTGTGGTTCCATGGCAATGCCGGCAACATCAGTCACCGCTTGGAGAATATCCAGTTGCTGCATGACCTGGTGGGGGTTCAGGTCTTTATCTTCGACTACCGGGAGTACGGCCGCTCCCAGGGCCGCATCAGCCGGGAAGGGACCTTTACCGACGCGGCCGCGGCCTACCGCTTTGTGGCCGAGACCCGCAAGGTGCCGGCGGGGGACATCGTCCTGTTCGGGCGCTCTCTGGGCACCGCACTGGCCACGGACCTGGCAGTTAAGTATCCCTGCCGCGCCCTGATCCTGGAGTCGGCCTTCACCAACTCCTCGGACATGGCCAAGATGATGGCCCCCTTCCTGTTCGACTGGCGTCCGCGGGTGCCCTATGACAATCTGGGAAAAATTGATAAAGTTAAGATGCCGCTGCTCATCATCCACGGCGAGGACGATGAGATCATCCCGGTGGAGATGGGCCGCCGGGTCTTTGCCGCGGCCAACTCACCCAAGGACCTTTACATCATCCCCGGGGCCCACCATAATGACACCTATGTGGTGGGCGGAGAAGCGTATTTCAACCGTTTGAAGGGTTTTATATTTCCGGTGGAGAAATAATTTCGGGATCAACCCATTAAGGAATGGTGCGTGAGACGCACCCTACATCTGATATGACCAATTTCCAGCGCAGGGCTTTACGCTTATCCTATTTTACCATCGCCTACAACGTGGTGGAATGCATCCTGGCCATGGTGGCAGGCTTTCTGGCCGGCAGCATCGCGTTGGTGGGCTTCGGGTTGGACAGCCTGGTGGAGTCCCTGTCAGGGGGAGTGATGATCTGGCGGTTTTCCCGGCACGAGGGTCTGAGCCCTGAGGAAGAAGAACGCCTGGAACGCAAGGCCATCCAGATCGTGGGTTATACGTTTTTTATCCTGGGGGCTTATGTGCTCTATGAGTCTTTAAAGAAGTTAATCTGGCAGGAAATCCCCGCTCCCAGCCTTTTGGGCCTCGGTATCGCTTTGGCCTCCATCATCGTCATGCCGGCGTTGTTCTACCTCAAATATCAGACGGGAAAATCGATGGGCAGTAAGAGCTTGATGGCCGACTCCAAGCAAACTCTGGCCTGCGCCATGTTGTCCGTGGCCCTGCTCGTCGGCCTGGGGCTCAATTATTGGTTCGGCATCTGGCAGGCCGACCCCGTCATCGGGCTGGTGATTGTCGTCATCCTGGCCCGGGAAGGCTACCAGGCCTTAAAGGAAAAAAAGCTCTGCACCTGCGCCTCCTGCGGGGTGCCCCCCTCCTCCGGCCCTTGACTCCCCTCCGTTTCCCCGGTGCCGCCCGGATAAATCCCCAATCGATAATAGGGTTTCCCGCCTGGAAAAATAGGAAAACCCTGATTGTCCCGCCTGCTCTTTACTTGTAGGATTAACTTCAGGCTGGTCACGCCGGGGTCAAAAACGGTTTAGCCAATCGTTGGATGACACCCTCAAGGAGGAGGGGCCAGGCAATGGTAGCGTCACACAAGACCTCGGCGTACCGGCCCCCATCTTCCGGGGAGACGAACTTGCCCCACGAGACCCCTTCCTTGAAAGTGCAACCGCTCAATCCCCCCCAATGGGCCGGCTCCGGACAGAGCCGCACGCCATAGTGAAACCGCACTTCCGGTAGATCCAGATTCAAGCGGGAGTGCAGCAACTCCAGATAGGGCGCCACCTGTTGAGCCCAGTTGCGAGGCACGCCGCCGCCCACCGTAAAGATTCCCAGTTTCGGAGAGACCAGGGCTTTCTGGGTATAGGCGGCCAGGTCCAGGAAGGGGTTGAATTTCAGGGAGACGGAGCCTAAGGCTGCGGTGATGTCCTGCCCCTCGGCCAGGGCCCGCCGCACCATGAAGCCCGCCAGGTCCAACCCCAACTCGGAGTCGGTGAAGGCCGGGATGAATACCGGCACCCCCTTCAGATAGGCAGAACGCAAAATGCCGGGGCTGTCGGTGTGCTCGGCCAGATACTTGCCCAACTCCCGGCAGATACTGGCGGAGGACCAGACCTGGTCCGGGTCGAGCCCCTCCAACACGGCACTGAAAACGTCTTCGGCATAATCCAGGTTGGCTTCCATCTCCAGGGTGTCATAAATGCGGTTGTAGCCCTGCTGGAAGAGCTGCCGATCCGACACTTGTTCGGGATACTTGTAGTGCGCCCGACCCAGAGTTTCGATGAAGCCGTGGGCGATAAGGGCCCCGGTGGTGATGATTACCTTAAGCCAACCCCGGTCGATCATCTCACAGATCAACAGGCCCATCTTGGCGACACTCATGGCGCCTGAGAAGGTGCCGACCATGGCGCACTCCGGGTCCCGCACCATCTGGGTCAGGACTTCGGCGGCTTCTCCCAGACTGCGGCCGCCGAACGCAGTCTTACTCATAGCCGCCAACAACTCGTCAAAATCCCTGACACTGGTTATATCCAGGGGCTCCAGAGGGGTGAGACCATCCTTGGCCCCATCGTGAAAGTCTTCGTGCTTCCTTCTCATTATCTATTTCCTGTCTTCAAACCGAGAAATGTCATTTCAAGCGGGAGTGATAAATATAGCCTAATGCCTTGTACAACAAGCGGGCCGCGGTGAATTCGCTCACCCGGTGGCCGGGGATGGGGGCCAGTTCCACCAGATCCAGGCCGACAATGGGTCCCCTTTTCGCCAGGGTTTCAATAATGGTTAACACCTGCCCGTACGACAAACCGCCGGGTTCCGGGGTACCCACCGCGGGCATGATGCCGGGGTCCAGGGCGTCGAGATCGATGGAGAGATATACCGGCCCCGAAATGCCTTTGAGGTGTTCCAGAGTCTGATCCCAGCCCGCGGGAGTGTTGAGATCCCGGGCCGGAAAGACCTTGAGGCGCGGGGCCACCCGGAGGAGTTGGTACTCGTCCTGGGAGTAGCTGCGCACCCCTAAAAGGTTCAAGGGCCGGCCCAGTTCATAGAGCCGCCGCATGACGCAGGCATGAGAAAGTTTGCTGCCGTCGTAGCTCTCCCGTAAGTCGGCGTGGGCGTCTAACGCCACCACGGTGAAATCCGGGTAGCGGGTTTGCACCGCCTGCACCAGGGCCACGGTGATGGTGTGTTCGCCCCCCAGGGCGCAAATGAGCTTCCCCTGGGAAACCCAGGGCTGCACCACTCGCTTGATTTTTTCCAGCATGGCTTGGGGGCCGGCTACTTCCGGGAGAATAGGCTGGGCTGTGGCCAGACGGATGGCGGCCGAGGGGTCCCAGTTATGGTCCTCGTCCCACAACTCCACCTGGCGGGAGGCGGCCAGGATGGCCTCCGGGCCTTCCCGGGTCCCCGCGCCATAGGTGGTGGTGGCTTCATAGGGAATAGGCAGGACCACCGCCTCGGCTTCTTTGACTGGCAAGGACCTCAGGTCCAGGAAGTTTAACGGCGCCATTTTAACTTTCCTCCGGCTCCACGTCTTTCAATTCCATCTCCTTGAGGCGGCGATACAGGGTGGCCAGGCCGATGCCCAACAGGCGGGCGGTCAGTTCCTTGTCGCCCCCGGTCTTTTTCAAAGTCTGGACAATAGCCTGGCGTTCGATCTCCTCCATGGAGGACCCCACTGGCAGGACGATCTTGTCGTCTGCCGGGGAGTGCCGGCGAATCTCATCGGGGAGATCTTCAACTTCCACCATGTTGCTGGCGCACAGGGCTACCGCCCGTTCCAGCACGTTCTGAAGTTCCCGCACATTGCCCGGCCAGGCGTAGCTCTTCAGCGCCCGCATGGCGTCGGGGCTGAACCCCATGAAGGGGCGATCGTTTTCCAGGCAGAACTTGTCGAGAAAATGCAAGGCCAGCAAAGGGATGTCCTCCACCCGGTCCCTCAGAGGCGGAATGACCATGTGGATGACGTTCAAGCGGTAAAACAGGTCTTTGCGGAAGCGGCCCTCAGACACCTCGTCTTCCAGCTTCCGGTTGGTGGCGGCAATTATCCGGACGTCCACTTTGAGGGTCTGGGTCCCCCCTACCCTTTCGAATTCCCCCTCCTGAAGCACCCTCAAGAGTTTTACCTGGGTAACCGGCGGCATCTCGCTGATTTCATCCAGGAACATGGTGCCGCCGTCGGCCAGTTCAAAACGGCCTTTGCGCTGCTGGATGGCTCCGGTGAAGGCGCCTTTTTCGTGACCGAAGAGCTCCGATTCGATAAGCCCTTCCGGGAGCGCGCCGCAGTTCAGTTTAACCAGGGGTTTAGGCCGCCGGGGGCTCTGGTGGTGAATGGCCTCAGCGATGAGCTCCTTGCCCACGCCGGATTCCCCGGAGAGGAGCACGGTGCTCTTCATGGGCGCCACCTGGCCGATCAGGTGGATCACTTTAAGGAGGGTTGGCGCCCGGCCGATGATGCGACCGGTGGGGCCGCGGTCCTGGAGGGCGTCCCGCAGCCGCTGATTCTCCACCAGGAGCTTTTGGGTCTCCAGGGCCTTGCTCACTACTTTACGCAGTTCCGCCATGCGAAAGTCTTTGGTGATGAAGTCGTAAATGCCCCTTTTTATGGCGGAGACGGCTTCGTCCACGGTGGCGGCGCCGGAGATCATGATGGCAATGGCTTCAGGGCGCAAGATGCGCAAAGCCCCGAACAGCTCGGTGCCCTCCATGTCCGGGAGCTTCAGGTCGATGATGGCCAGATCCACGGTGTGACGCCGGACCTCATCTAAGGCCGTAGCCCCGGTGCCCGCGACATGGATCTCATGGCCCAACTTCTTTAAGCCGGTTGCCAACGCCTCCCGAGTGGCGGCGTCGTCGTCTACGACGAGGATAACGCTCATAATTTGAAAGACCGTTTTTGGTTTTTGGTTTTACGTTTTTGGTTTTTCGTTATCGGCAGGCAGGAATTACAGCCTATCAAAGTAAGCTAATTTTTTGCGAAAAACGAAGAACGAAAAACGATAAGCCGCATTTAAAGGCTGTCCAGCCAACCCAGGATCACCCGGGTAATCTGCGGCAGGATCTCCGGGGACATGGTGTGCCCCCCTGACTCAAAGGAATGGCCAACGCCGGGAATAACGTGGAGATCACTCCGAACCGGCATCTGACCCAACACTTTGCCCAGGAGGTCCATGCGGCAAAAGGGGTCACGAGCGCCTTCGATGAACAACGCCGGGCACGGCAACTGATAGAGGGACTGATCCCGCAATTTCTCCGGCTTTCCTGGAGAATGCAGCGGATATCCCAAAAAGATCAAACCGCTAGCTCCCACGTCTTTAGCCACGATTTGGGCAGCCAGACGGGCCCCCATGGATTTGCCGCCCAGAAAGAGTTCCAGACCCTTGAATTCATCCAGTTGCGCCACATATTCCAGGACCAGGCGAAAGACTCCTTCCAGGACTTCGTCCGAATCGGGGTGTTTGTGGCCGTCTTCGGCATAGGGAAAATTGAACCGGACCGTGACCAGCCCCGCCTTCGCCAGATGCTCATGGAGTCCTCTGAGGAGCGGTTGGTCCATGTTATTGTTGGCCCCATGGGCCAGAATCAGGACTGCGTCCATGGTGGCAGTCCGGGGCACCCCCACGACCGCTCGGATGGTCCGTTCCGGTCCCACCGGCAGCGTAATGTGACGAATCTCCATATTCCTTAGAACTCCGCAAAAGAAAAAATTGGCAGCCTGTCCCGGGGGAGAGTTTACCTTGTTTTCCTTCATTAACTCAAGCAGTTAATTTTTGTCAGGCGGAATAATTTCAGAAATCATTATTATTTTCAATTGGTTAACTGGCAGTCAGGGCCCTGGCACATACCCCAAGACTGAATGGGGGGACACGCAGGTCTAACCCCGCTCATGCGTGCAAAGTGTTGTTAAGCCAGTAGCCGGTCGGCATCGTCTAAGAGCATGCGCCGGGGCTGCAAATCCGCCAGATCGCGCCACAAACCGGCGGCATCCTGCCAAGCGACCACGTGCTCCCAGCCGCCCAGGTGCACGAGACGGCAAAACCGGGAGGCCAGGGTTCGGAGACGCCGGGCCAAGAACCGTTCCCGCCGCAACATTTCTTTAGTGCCTGAGGTGAGCAGCCGCCGGGGAGAGCCCGCCAATGCCAGACGGGCCTGGTGAAACTCCGCGGCTACGAACTCTGTCAAAGTGCCAGCGCTCGTGGCCAAGAGGGCCTGGAGATTGGCCAGGGTCAGAAGTTCCGAGCCATATCGAGGCAAGTGGCGCCGGGCCAAGCCCCCCAGGTCCAGGGGGCGCCAGGGCACCCCAGTACTGCGCTGATAATCCCGGGCCGCCCTTACTTCAAAGGGCAGGGCCACCTGGGCCACAAGACGCTGGATGGCCAGGTGCCGGACCGCGGCCGGAGGGAATTGGGACAAAACCTTGGTTAACTGCCGCTGCCAGCCGGAACCATGCTTGAGGCGGTAGCGCAGGGAAAAAGGACTGATCTCCACGGTGACGATATCCGGCTTAAGATGCACCAGGAGCTTCCCGGCCCGGGCAAACCCTAAGGGGTCGCCGTGAACCGTGCCGATGAGGATAAGGCTCTGGTCTGCAATGAGGTTCGAAATGGCCGGTTTCCGCGGGAGAGTCTGCATTTACTTTTATACCGAACCCTTGTGGGCGGACACGCTGGTCCGCTCCTACAAAAGACCATCCGGTGAATCCATTTCCAGCACGGAAAGCGGATCGATCAGCGTCAGGTCAGGGTTTTTCCCCAGGTTGTCCCAATTGAGATCATGGTTATCAACCGGCACAGGAACCCAGGCAAAGGTGATATGCACATGGGGCAGGATAGACAATTTTTTGCCGGAAAGTTTCGAGATTACGGCAATGGTTTCCCCTTCCGCAACGGTTGACCCGATTTGAAGAGAATCCCGCGGGATGGTGTGGCCATAAGCCGAATAAAGCTGCCTGCCGTGGCCGTCAAATATCGCATGGCTGATATAGATGGATTTGCCGAGAAAATCCGGAGCAATTTTGACGATCTCACCCGCAAAAGCCGCCGCTAGCTTCGTGTGAGGCCCCAAGTTTTTAATACTGCCGTTGACCTCTTCAAAACTGCACAGGTCCAGACCTTCATGGGGGGTAGCCCTGCGCCCCTGATCGCCCCACCATTTATCTAAAGAATTAAATAACATCCCCGGAAGAAAAATCCATTGTTTAAAATTATCCAGGTGCGGCCGGTTGTTGACTATCAGAGAGCGGAAAAACGGGCTTTTGAGGTCAGGTGCGTTCGACATTAGAGGTTCATAAAGGTTTCAAGGGAGAGATGTGGTTCGCTTTTCCTTTAATCCTGCACGAACTCCCGGCCATCCTTCAGGGCCATCTCGGCCTTGGCCAGTTGGCGCCCCAGGTAGATGGCGTGGTTGATATCGGAGATTGCCCGGTCCCGGGCAATCTGTTGCTGGAGGGAGGCGGCCTTCTTTCCTCGATATTCCCTTAAGGTCACATCCTCGAAGCGGTGCTCTACGATGATTTCCCCTTCATCCAGCGTAATTCGAAAATAGCCCATGGGGTCCATTCGTACCCGGTAACGGAGCTTGCCGATTATTGACATGGCTCTATCTAGTTCCCGAGGGTCTAAACTAATAGAATGGCTAATTACAGTAATTGCTCCAATAGGCATACCGACTTGTGAAGCAACGAACTTTTGAATAGCCATTAGGCCATAACAGTTGAGAAGCCAACCGTCAAGAACATTATGAGTACGGAATGTAGCAGTTAAAGTTAGTTTGGCTTCAAATTTCCTAAAGAAAAGTGATACGAAACAAGGATGCCCTCCAACTCTTAATAGATCTCTCCTATTATCCCATAAAGTAAAATAGGCTTTTCTATCTTCTGAATCTTTTATTAGCCGTAATGCACATTCGGTTAATCCATCAAATCCAAAATATGATCTTAACCGATGACCATAATTGTAAGTCTCATCAGGTCTTAATTCCACTCTATGTATAAGCGGCAGGGTCAATTGTCCTTTAAAAAATCCCTCATCAAGCGTGGCAGGCTTCCTATTTAACCTACTATCAGCTTTTAGTATTCCCTCTTGATAAAGCCTAAGTTTATCTGAATCGAAATTGTATGCCTGAAGTTTTGATTTTTCTTCGAATTGTGGTTTTTCAATCACAGCCTTAACATTCTGAAGTTCGAGTCGGTCGCCTTTTTTTAATGTCACACGTTGTCCAAAACGAATGAATAAATATAATAATTCCTTCCAGGCTTCTAATGGGGTTTCTTGAATCACTTGGTGGCCCCGGGGATTGCTGGGAAAGTATTCCAGCTCCACTTCCGGCAGCGGTATTTCTATACGGTCTGCCACCTGGATAGCCAGTGGTTGGTAATCGGCAAAGAATTCTCTGATCCGCCTCAAGGTCGCCTCGTCCTGAGGGTCCCCCAGCGAGACCGGTTGGAGCGGGCGGAGAAATTGGTCCGGCCGCACCAGGTCGTCCATGATCCTCCGGGTCTGGCGAATACGGGCGGAAGCCACGGTTATACCAGGCTCCGGGCTGCGGTAGCGCACGACGGCCGAATCCACAGACTCCAGACCCAACTCAAAATAATTGGCTAACTCCTGCCGTGACCCCGACCGATCATGCCCGCAGATGAGCAGGGTTTGAATCTGGGGATTATACAAAAGGTTCCGCAGCATTTCCCGCAGGCCGTTGCCGTAGAGGGTGCCGAAGACCGCGATGGGGCTGGTAGCCGGGTCCAGGAGGTCCTCCCTGGCTTCCCGGAAGCGCTCGATGACATAATCCGGTTTGGACCACAGGGTCACCACGCCGATGGTCCCGTGGGGATTAATGATCTTGAGGCGGTCGCCGAAATGCAGGGGGATGAATTCCATGTATTTCTTTTATACCAAAATCCACGGCTAAAAAGAGCCAAAATAATATTAGGTCGCGCTGAATCTGCGGATGAGCGAAACCGCCCGCGGCCGATGGAACCTACGCCACATTTTGATGGGAATGGCGTTAAGGCTGACTCTCGCGGGGGCTTTCCCTAGGGCCGTTTTTAAAAATATTTCCCCGTGGGCGCAAAAGTGATATGATTCTACCCTGAAAGAAACTATGGTCAGCAACCTTGCCGGATGGCCGGAAAATGGTTAACAGTAAAACATGTAGAGTCATATTCTAAGCGAGTCTTATTAATTTCCTTGCGGCACACCGAGGATTAACAAGGGAGGGGCAGCGATGATGGCGTTTAAAGAACGGATGTATCTCCGGAGTTTTCAGGAGATCAGCAAGATCCTGAGCTCCACCCTGGCAGTGGACGAGGTGTTGGATCACATCGTGCGGCAGATCACTGAAGTCATGAATTTAAAAGGAGCTACGATCCGCCTGGTCAACCCCAAGACTAACCGGTTGGAGCTGGCCGCAGCTCATGGGTTGAGCGAGCGTTACCTCAGCAAGGGGCCTGTGGACGTGGACAAGAGTGTCACCGAGGCCTTAAGTGGCCGGCCGGTGGCCATTTATGACGCATTCACTGATCCTCGGATGCAGTATCCCGCGGAGGCCAAGGAAGAAGGGATCGCCACCCTGGTGGCCGTCCCCATGGTGTCCAAAGGCAAGGTTATCGGCGTCATGCGCCTGGTGACCGCGGAACCCCGGGAGTTCACCATGGAGGAAGTGGATTTTGCCTGCGCCGTGGCGGAACTTGGGGCCCAGGCTATCAGCAACGCCAAGATGTATGAAGCCCGCACCCGGGAACTTAACTTCCTCAAGGGCCTCCTTGAGGTCTCCAAGGCGGTCAACTCAGCCCTGGACGTGAAAAAGGTCCTCAATCTCCTGGTGAAAACGGTCACCACGGCCCTGGACATCAAAGGCGCCGGGGTGCGCCTGCTGGATGAAACCCGGCAGCAGATGCAACTGGTGGCCTCATACGGCCTGAGTGACCGCTACATCACCAAAGGGCCGGTGGGCACCGATAAATCCATCACGGACGCCATGATGGGCAAGGCGGTCTCCATTTACGATTTGCACGACGACCCCCGGGCTACCTACGTCAAGGAATCGGTGGAGGAAGGCATCAAATCCATCCTTTCGGTACCCATCAACCTCAAAGGCACCGTCATCGGGGTCATGCGTATCTATACCAGCGAACCCCAAGATTTCAGCGATGATGAAATTACCTTCATCTCCTCCCTGGCGGAGCAGGCGGCCCTGGCCATGGAAAACGCCCGCCTCTACCAGAAACTCAAGGGCGAATACGAGGAGTTGATGGGCGATCTTTACCGCTTCACGGGCTTTACCCGGTTTTAGCTGAGGGTGCGGCAGGCTTGTTCCCTCCTTTTGGCAAAGGGGGGCTAGGGGGATTTTATAACCATCTGAAAATCCCCCTAAATCCCCCTTTTCCAAAGGGGGACTTTAACCGCCATTTTGCATTTTAAGCATTGCCTGATAGAACTCGATGATCAATCTTGCTGCCACCATCAAGCCTGTAAGCCCGGGGGGGAATTAGCTTGTTCCGTCGCCGCCCCATTTATCTTACCCTTTTATCCTGAGGGGAAAAAATGTCTCACTACTACGAAGAAAATGACCTGGAGAGGTTTGGCGAGATCGGCAAATATCGCCCCGAGCTCTATGATATCTTCATGAACTACTACCAGGGGGTCATGAGCGCCGGGGCACTGACAACCAGGGAAAAGGCCCTCATTGCCCTGGCGGTGGCCCACGCGGTCCAATGCCCCTACTGCATCGACGCCTACACCCGGGGGTCCCTGGAAGCCGGCTCCAATATGGAGGAGATGACCGAAGCCATCCACGTGGCCGCAGCCATCAGGGGGGGCGCCACCCTGATCCACGGCATCCAGGCCCACAATGCCGCCGCCAAAATCACTTTGTAAGGAATCAGACCTGTGCTCCCTTTTGCCCGAAAGTTGGAGGATCTGGGTTACTCCGGCCTGAAGGCCGAAAGCGTCAGCATCCTCCAGGTCAACCTGGGGTGGCGCTGCAACCAGGCTTGCAAGCACTGTCACCTGCTGGCCGGACCCGACCGCCTGGAACAGATGGAAAGGGACACCATCGATGAGGTCATCCGGGTGGTGGAGCGCTGGTCCATCCCCACCGTCGACCTCACCGGGGGGTCGCCAGAACTCAATCCCCATTACGAGTATCTGGTGGAGCGCCTGGCGTCATCGGGCACCCATATCCTGACCCGCTGCAACCTGACGGTCCTTTTGGAACCCGGCAAAGAGCACCTGCCGGAGTTTTACCGGGACCACCGGGTGGAACTGGTCTGCTCCTTGCCCTATTACCAGGAAGACCTGGTGGACCGCCTGCGGGGCCCGGGAGTCTTCCAGAAGAGCCTTTTAGCCTTGCAACGCCTCAATCGCATGGGCTATGGAGAGGCGGACTCGGACCTTAAGCTCAATCTCATGTATAACCCCGCGGGCGCCTACTTTCCACCGGAACAAGAAGCCCTGGAAGAGATATTCCACCGGGAATTGGCGGCCCGCTTCGGGATTCGCTTCCGCCGCCTTCTGACCCTGCTCAACATGCCGATCGGGCGTTTCAAAGAATTTCTGGAGCGGTCCAAGAATTACGACCGTTACATGGGCAAGCTGGTTGCCGGTTTCAACCCGGCCACGGTGGCCAGCCTCATGTGCCGTTCCCTCATCAGCATCTCCTGGGACGGGCGCCTCTACGACTGCGATTTCAACCAGGCCTTGGCTCTGCCCGTGCTTGCAGAATTACCCCAGACCGTCTGGGACTTCGACCTGCCCACGTTGGCCACCCGGCCCATACGCCTGGCGGATCATTGCTACGGCTGCACCTCCGGTGGAGGCTCCTCCTGCGGCGGCTGCCTGGCCGAGGAGTGAAGGAAGTCGAGAATTGAGGGGAGGCCGGGGGAAGTTTTTCGTAAGGGTCCCTCCCTCCCTCATTTCACAGTTCACCTTTCCGCGGCCAGCGGCGGGTAAAGAGGCGTTCGGCCCGGTGGCGGACCAGACAGAACCAATAAAGACCCAAGGTCCGGAAGTTGCCGTGTTGTAACCAGCGGCGGCCCGACGTAGTCACCGGCGGGTTTAAGAGGTGCAGCCGGGTATGGCACCGCAGCCGGAGCACCAGGTCCAGGTCTTCCGGGCGGCGATGGGCATAGCCTCCCAGGGCGAAAAACAGGGGCCGGCGCACAAAAATGACCTGATCGCCGTAAGGGAGGCCGAAGAGGCGGCACCGCCAGTTGGCTCCCCAGGCAATGAACCTGAGGAATGGAGTAGGGGGCGTCAGGCTCAGGTAGAAGGCCCCGGCCTTAACTTCAGGGTCTCGGGCGGCCTGCCGCAGGGCTGCGAGATGGACCGGTGTGAACCCGGTGTCGATATGCAGAAACACCAGGAACTCCCCCCTTGCCAGCCGGGCGCCCGCATTCATTTGGGACCCGCGCCCCCGGGGAGCCGTAATCAGGCGGACGAAAGGGAAGCGGGCCGCCACTGCCTGGGTGGCGTCAACGCTGCCGCCGTCCACCAGGATGAATTCCAGGTCAGGGCTCCGGGGTAGATTGGTCAGAGCCTCGGTCAGAATTGAGGCCTCATTTAAAACCGGGAGGATGATGGAGATAGTTGGTTTCTTGCCTGCCTCTACCGGGCGCTGGAATTCAAGGTCGAAGGTGCGAGGCGTCCCCTTCTCTGACCACATGATGTCATCACTCACCGCATGACCGCCTTGCTCATCATATTTGCCAAGGAACCACGTCCGGGGCACGTAAAAACCCGTCTCAGCCCGCCCTTGGCCCCCGAATCGGCTGCTCAACTTTATCACAACTTTCTTATAGATATCCTGGAAGAAATGGGGCGGGTCCAGGAGGTGCGGCTGGCCCTGGCCTTTAGCCCTCCCGAGGCCCAGGACTTTTTCCAGGCTCTGGCGCCGCCGGGGATGGATGTCTTTCCTCAAGAGGGCGGCGATTTGGGGGAGCGCATGGCCCGGGCCTGCGCCTGGGGTTTTAAAGCCGGTTATAGCCCGGTATTATTAAGGGGCAGCGATACTCCGGATCTTCCGGCCGCGGTGGTGTCTGAGGCCAGGGAGGTGTTGGCTGCCGGACATTCTCAGGTGGTGCTGGGGCCGGCAACCGATGGCGGCTACTATCTTGTGGGGCTCACCAGGCCGCAGCCCCACTTGTTTCAGGGTCAGCTATGGTCCAGCAGCACGGTCCTGAAATCTACCCTCAACGTGGCGCGGCAACAAAATCTGACAGTCCATCTGTTGCCTGCCTGGTCCGACATTGATACATTTGCCGATCTACTCACTTTTTTAAACCGGGCCCGCCCGGCGCCGCAGCCGGGATGGCGCAGCCGCCTCAAAGCCCTGGAACTGCTCGGTCCGCTTGCGACTGATTTATCCCGGCAGGCTCGTTAAATTCTTCGTCAAATCCCAACCAAGCCCGGGTTGATTCACGACCCCCTTACACGTACAATAACGTCAGGAGTATCGTATGACAAACCCCCAGGGCTTGAAACGCCGGCCGAAACGTAAAAAGATGTCCATCGTCCGTCCGCTCATCTTTTTGTTGTTAATCGTTATAGTAATCGCCATCCAGTATTTTCACCCGGAGCGGTATCTGGACAAAGAATATCTCCGCCAGTTCGCGGCTTCTTACGGGGTTCTGCTGCCGGTGATGTACCTGGTGGTGTGGACGGTGGGACCGCTCTTCTTGCCCGGCCTCCCCATTACCCTGGCTGGCGGCGTGCTCTTCGGTCCCTTTTGGGGGGTAGTCTACACGGCCTTAGGATCGACGATGGGCGCGGGGTTGGTTTTCCTGGTTTCCCGCTACCTGGCTCGAGATTGGGTAGTAAGCAAGCTGGCCGGCACCAGGCTGATGTCCCTGGATGACAAAGTGGCCCGGCATGGCTGGAAGATCGTGGCCTTTACTCGATTGGTCCCGATTTTCTCCTATACCCTGCTGAACTACGCCTACGGTCTCACCCGAATCTCGTTCTGGCCTTTTATAGCCGCCACCTTCGTCTGCATGCTGCCCGTAACCATTGCGTTTGTGTACTTCTCCAGTAATATCCTGGATGTCTTACACGGCAGGATTTCTAAGGAGTTGATCATCGGGTTGATCCTGGTAATCCTGGTGAGCCTTATCCCGTTGATCTACAAGAGACTGAAAGCCAAGGCGGCGGATCCTCTCGATATTTAGGGGCGCGGTTTCCGTTCCATCTACGCCCGGGCCGAACCCACCCGGGAATTTGTCAAGCTCTATAATCCGTGGTAAGGTATTTGGGAGAGGCGGGGGTATCTTGAAAGATGCCCCAGTCCTATCCGATCGCCGCTTTGGGGAGGCAAGGATGCCAAAATCTGGAAAGTGTGCGGTTGTGCTTGCCCTTCTGCTGACCCTGGTCGTGGGCCTTCCGCCAGCCCGGGCCTGGGAGCGCATCCACTACCTGAAGGAAGTGGAGCGCAAGGTCACCCAGCTTACAAATGAGGCGCGCCGGGACCATCATTTGGCGCTCGTGGAACGGGATACCACCCTGGTTGACATTGCCCGGTGCCATAGCGATGACATGCTGAAGCGGAATTACTTCAGCCATGTTAGTCCCGATGGCAAATCCATTCAGGATCGGGTGGTTCCGGCCTATTCCCGCGCCTTGTCCCGGGCCGGGGAAAACATTTGGAGCGGCCACGGCTATGATTATTCCGACTGCACCCTCATGGCCCGGGTCATTGTGGATAGCTGGATGAGTTCTCCGGGGCACCGGGCCAACCTGCTCAACCCCGATTACAATTACGTGGGCGTGGGCGTGTCGGCCATGGGCAAAGAGGTCCGGGCCACCCAAAATTTCATCCTGAAACGTTAGTCCACCAAACCTGTTTATGGAACCTCAAGAACAATCCCCGCTCAACTGGTCGAAAAAGATTTTAGCCGAGTGCATCGGAGAAGAACTGCCCCCCTGCCAGGCCGCCTGTCCCTTGGATATCCGGGTGCGGGAAAAATTCCGTTTCCTGCAGGAAGGGGACTTAGCCGGGGCAATGGGCGTGGTCCTGGAACGCTGCCCCTTTCCCGGCATTCTGGGCCGCATCTGCACCCACCCGTGTGAGCAGGCCTGCACGCGTAACTCCCTGGACCAGCCCATTGCCATTGCCGCCTTGAAACGCTACCTGGCGGACCTGAATCCCGATGCCGTCTTCGACGTGACGCCAGGCCCGGAGCGGCCCCAGCAGATTGCCGTGGTGGGGGGCGGTCCTGCCGGGCTCATGGCCGCATATGAGCTGCGCCGCTTCGGTTATCCCGTCACGCTCTTCGAAGCCGAACCTTTCCTGGGCGGGGCTCTACGCCTCTATATCCCGGTCTACCGCCTGCCCCGGGCGGTGCTGGAGCGGGAAGTAAATATAGTGGAGAAGTTAGGGGTAGAGGTGCGGCTCCGCACCCGGGTGGGCCGTGATGTTCACCTGGAAGACCTGCGTCGGGATTTCGCCGCAGTCTTTTTGGCCCTGGGAGCCCACAAGAGCCTGCGCCTTCATATCCCCGGCGAAGATTTAACCGGAGTGCTGGACGGCATCGGTTTTTTGAAGGCCGTCAATTCCGGGGCGCCGCCGGAAGTGGGCCTCCGGGTGGCCGTCATTGGCGGCGGCAACGCCGCGGTGGACGCGGCCCGTTCTGCCTGGCGCTGCGGGGCTCAGGAAGTGCATGTCCTGTATCGCCGCACTGCGGACCTCATGCCGGCCCTGGCCTCCGAGGTGGAAGAAGCCCACCGGGAAGGCATCCAGTTTAACTTCCTCACCCTGCCGGTACGCCTGGAAGGGGATGGCCAGGTTAAGCGCCTGGTGGCCCAAAAGACTGAATTGGGAGAGCCCGATAGCAGCGGCAGGTGTTGCCCGGTGCCGGTGGCCGGCTCCGAGTTCACCCTGGAAGTGAACACCGTGATCGCCGCGGTGGGTCAGACCGCGGATTTCAACTTTTTTGGGCCTGGCCTGGCCTTTGACACTGCCACCATTTACCGTCTGGAAACGGACCCCGTGACCCTTAAGACCCGGATTCCGGGAGTCTTTGCCGGGGGCGACCTGGTCACCGGACCCAAAAGCGCAGTGGAAGCCTTTGCCGCGGGGCGCCGGGCCGCCCTGGCCATCCATTGCTCTCTCCAAAATCAGCCGCTTCCGGAGAAGTTACCGCCCCTGACCGCGCGCGGCACTAACCTCATCGTGGACACCACCGGCGTGACGATCACCACCCGCCAGGCCATGCCCGATCTCAGTCTCCCTGAACGGTCGGCCCAGCCAAACGCCGAGGTGGAACTGGGCTTCACTCATGAGGTGGCACGGGCCGAAGCCGCCCGCTGCCTCACCTGCGTCTGTTCCCAGTGTGTCAAGAACTGCACCTTTCTCCAGTACTACGTTACACAGTTCCCTTATACTGAAAAAGAACTGGTGCGTCTCTTAGACGAGCGGGGCGGCGCTGACCCCCTGCTCCCCTATTCCTGTCACTATTGCGGTCTCTGCCAGGCGGTTTGCCCCAAGGACCTCCACGCCGGGAGACCCTGCCTGTCGGCCCGGGAAGCCCTGGTGGCCTGCAACCAGGGACCGCTGCCCCCTCACAAGGGCATCAAGAATTACGTCAGGTGGGGGGCGTCTCCCACCTTTGCCTTGATCCGTCCCGACCCGGCTACCGGCAAGGCGGAGCGAGTCTTTTTTCCGGGCTGCTCGCTCATGGGCCACTCAACCGAGGTGGTGAAGGCGGCCTACGCTCACCTGCGCAAAAAATTGCCGGATACCGGGATCATGCTCAATTGTTGCGGCGCGCCCAGCTATTTTATGGGCGAAAAAGACGTCATGCTCCGGGTCATCGGAAATGTGGCCCGGGAATTAAAAACTCTGGGGGCTGAAGAAATCATTGTGGCGTGCCCTCACTGCTACCAGACCTTCCAAGAATTTCTGCCCGAGGTTAACCTCCGCACCATTTACGAAGTGCTGGGCGAAGTGGGCCTGCCCCCCGGCACCCAGGCGACCGTCCCTTGGACCTTCAACATCCAGGATGCCTGCGGCGCGCGCCAGGCTCCAAATATCCATGCAGCAGTGCGGGGCGTAGTGAAGGATTTGGGATATACTGTGGAAGAAATGGTCCATAACCGGGAGCGCAGCATCTGTTGCGGCTCCGGCGGCATGGTGCCCGCGGTGGCCCCGGAACTGGCAAAGCACATGACCGATTTTCGCCTGTCCGAAGCCACCCACGACCTGATCACCTACTGCGCCTCCTGCCGGGCTCGCTTGAGCAAGGCGGGCCACCCCACGCTCCACGTCCTGGACTTGGCCTTCAACCCGGCCTGGCAGCAGACCAAAACCCAGCCTCCGCCCCATAACCTGCTGCGCTGGTGGCGCCGCTGGCGGCTGAAAAAGCATTTTGGGAGGCTGTAATTTTTGGGGGAGGGGCTAAGGGCGAAGGCTCTTATACCGTTTTTGGTTTTCAGTTTTCGGTTTTCGGTTAAAAAGGCCAAGGGATATCAATAGGATAAATAGTAGGTTTTCCTGGTTCCCAAGCTGCGCTTGGGAACCTTATATGGCGCAAAGCTTTGCTTTGCTCATTGACCGAATATGCTAAGAGGTACAAATGCGAAAAAATTCACCGAACCCCGACAAAGAATGGATAGTTTATCTGTCGGATACGCCCGTGGGGCCATTGCGGCTTTCTTTTACAGACCAAGGCCTCACCGCCCTGGAGTTTTCCGGGGACGACACAGCGACTCCGCCGGAGCAAGACTCTTACCCGTCACACCTGAAGCCGCTCATTGACGCGGCCAAACGGGAGCTAACGGCTTATTTCGAGGGAGCACCCGCCGATTTCTCCGAGCTCGCTTTAGACCCCCAGGGCACCCCCTTTCAGCGCCGGGTCTGGCAGGAACTGCGGCGGATTCCTCGGGGTCAAGCCATCTCTTATAAAGAATTGGCCCAGCGGGTCGGCAAACCCAAGGCCAGCCGCGCTGTAGGCCAGGCCAATGCCCAGAACCCCATCGCCCTCATCATCCCCTGCCACCGGGTCATCGCCGCAGACGGCACCCTGGGGGGCTACAGTTCGGGCCTGGAACGCAAGCGCTGGCTGCTTAAACACGAAGGCGCGATGTAAAAGACGGTCTTCGGTTTGTTGTTGAAAAAACCGGTGGGGCGGGCCTCTGTGCCCGCCTATTTTTTTCTTGGATTTTTCCCTTTGATTCAGGCTAAATGAAATCAGGTAAACTCTGGCAGGAGAGCGAGATGAGTCGAGGGAGAGCCAGGACTTTGAGGCCGCACTGGTTGGGCATGCTTCTCCTGGGGTTGCTTGCCCTCCTGCTCCTGACCTCTGGCCTCGCACCCGCGCAAGAGACCAAGGCAACCGAGACCAAGAAACCCTGGACCGGCAAGCTGGCAGACGGCCGGGAGATTACCCAGGATGATCTGGACCGGATCCTCCAGGCGCATGCCTTATGGTTCAAAAGTGATCACAAAGAGGGGCAACAGGCCGACCTGAGCAAGGCCTTTCTTATTGGGGCCAACCTGGGCGGAGTCTTTCTGGATGAGGCCAACCTGAGCGGGGCCAATCTGCTCGGGGCCAACCTAAGCGGTGTCGTTCTTCCCGGAGCCAACCTGAGCGGGGCCACCTTGGCAGGGGCCAACCTGAGCGGAGCCATCCTTCGGGACGCAAACCTGAGTGAGGCCATGCTTGCAAAAGCCAACCTGAGCCGGGCCCAGCTGTTCAACGCCAACCTGAACGGAGCGAACCTTAACAGGGCCAACCTGAGCGGGGCCAACTTTGAATTGGCCAACCTAAGCGGAGCCGATCTTTACAGGGCCAACCTGAGCGGGGCCTTTTTCCAACCCAAACCTGGCTCGGTGCCCGATGTATCATTATTGCTGAAAATTGAGGGGCTTGCATCATTACGATATGAGGCCTCATCCCACGCCCTGGTGGAACTCCGGGAAACCTACAAAAAGGCAGGGCTGCGGGAGCCGGAGCGCCAGGTGACCTATGCCCTGAACCACGCCCGCCGGGAAAAGTTATGGGAAGAAGGGGGCTTTCTGGGCAAGCTGGAGAGCCTCTTTAACCTGGTCTGCTTCGAATGGTCCTGCCAGTACGGCATGAGGCCCGGCCGGCCCCTGGAGATTTTGGGCCTGGGGCTGTTTCTCTTCACTCCTTTTTATCTCCTGGCCTTGCGGAGCCGGGACCGGGAGACGGGCATTTGGCTGGTGCTGCCGCCGGAGCGCATTATCGGCGGGGGGGCGAAAGTCAGGCCATTAAAATTGACCGGCCACACCCCCTTCCGCCCCATCCCGCCTAGGCATTGGCCCAGGTTCAAGGCCAAGTTACGTCGCGGCCTGCGCCGGGTGCGTCTGGCCTTTTACTTCAGCCTGCTCTCCGCCTTTAACCTGGGCTGGCGGGAGCTCAACGTTGGGAGCTGGATTTCCCGCCTCCAGAAGCATGAATACACCCTCAGGGCCACGGGCTGGGTGCGGACGGTGGCTGGGCTCCAGTCGCTGTTGAGCGTCTACCTGCTGGCCCTCTGGGTTCTCACCTACTTCGGGCGGCCTTTTGACTAAGCGTCGAAAGGATAATGCGCCCTACGCATTTTCAGCACAGGCGAGACACCTGTGCCACCATCTTTTTTACTGAAAACTGACAACTGACAACTGGCAACTGCCCTTAAGGTTTGCAACTCCGGCAGGGGCTGTAGCCCTGAAGGTAGGCGTCTTTGAGCGAAGTGAAGCGCACCTGGTTGGCCCGGGCCATCTTGGCGGCCAGAGGGCACTTGGGGCGGTGCAGGCGGAAGGTGTCCTGGTTCCCCAGGTAGTAAGGTTCGTCTTGCTTAAGAAGTTTTTGCCAGATGCCCCGTTGGGCCTCGATGGCCTCTTGTTGGGCCGCCAGTAGGACCTTCTGGTAGCGCATATTGGGCGCGATGAAGTAGACTCGGGCCAAGCCCTGGCGCACCATCTCGGTATTTATCATAGTATGGCCCGGCAGAAAGACATAAGCCAGGAGGCGATTGTAGTGGTCGTAACGCAGCCGGTCGTACTCCAGACTCACCTGCCGGTTAAGGGTCAGATCGCTGAGAACCGCTTTGGCCTTATGGGCCAGAAAATCCGCCGGCTGGCCGTCCCGCTCCACTTCCGGAGCATCGATACCCAGGACCCGCACCCTGGCCCCACCGGCCAACACCAGGGTATCCCCGTCAATGACTCCCTCCACCTGTGCTTCTGTAGGTGGAGCGGCGGGTTTGCCCTCGCAGGCGTTGAGCCAGAAACCGCAACCTACCAGAAGGATCAGGTTAGAAATTAAGGGAAGCCACCACTGACAAGTTCTCCTGCTTGAGTCTTTCCGCAAAATAAGGAATGGTCTCCTTCAGGCCGGCCTCCAGAGGCACGTTAGGCTGCCAGCCCAGCAACTCCCGGGCCCGGGAGATGTCCGGCCGCCGCCGCCCCGGATCATCCGGGGGCAGAGGCCGGTGGATGATGGCCGAAGGTGTGTTGATCAACCCCAGGACCTTTTGGGCCGCCTCCATGATGGTGAACTCACCCGGGTTGCCCAGGTTGACGGGATCGGACACGCCGTCTTTATTCATCAACCGCACCAGCCCTTCCACCAGATCGGACACATAAGAGAATGATCGGGTTTGCTGTCCTTCCCCATAAATGGTGATGTCCTGACCGGTAAGGGCCTGGACGATGAAGTTGCTGATCACCCGGCCGTCATTCAGGGCCATCCGAGGTCCAAAGGTGTTGAAGATGCGGGCGATGCGGGTATCCACCTGGTTCTGGCGGTGATAGTCCATCATCAGGGTCTCGGCCACTCGTTTCCCCTCGTCATAACAGCTCCGGACCCCGATGGGGTTCACGTTTCCCCAATACCCCTCAGGCTGGGGGTGAACCTGGGGGTCGCCGTAGACCTCGGAAGTGGAGGCCAGAAGAATCCGGGCTTTCACCCTCTTTGCCAGCCCCAACATGTTCAGGGTCCCCAGTACGTTGGTCTTGATGGTCTTGACCGGGTTGTATTGGTAGTGCACCGGCGAGGCCGGACAAGCCAGGTGATAGACCTGGTCCACCTCCAACATGATGGCGTTTACCACATCGTGACGGATCATCTCCAGCCGGGGATGGTCCCGCAGATGGAGGAGGTTGGCTTTGGAGCCGGTGAAATAATTATCCAGGCAGAGAATCTCGTGATTCCGGTTCAGCAGATACTCCACCAGATGGGAGCCGATGAACCCTGCTCCGCCGGTGATCAAAATCCGGGCCATGTAATTTCTCCTTTCGAGCCACCGCGTCGGTCCATTGTACCCGGCTTCCGCCCTGAGGTAAATTCCTTAACCGAGTTTTTCTTCTTTTAAGGGGCTGACAAGGCTGCACTCAGATGACCTTTTTCTCTTTTGTAAGGTTTTGAAATAACTCTTAAGCATTGCCCCCGGCAAGTTTATCCCTTAAACTGGTTTGAGGTGGCATTAGTGCCCTCCCCCTGATGCGGCCCGGGACCTAAAACTATCCGAACTCCAATTCTTTTGAGGTTACCTTATGGGTATGATTCACAGCCTGTTGCAGCCATCAGCGTCTGGAGGTGGCCGCGGCATCATCGCCCTGGTCATGGCGTTGGTATTCCTGTCAGCCTGTACGCCCTCGAGCCAAGAAGAAGAGGAACTCCGTAAGGAGATTCAGGCGCTTAAGGCCCAGGTAACCACCATGCAGGACAAGCTCAACCAACTCCAGGGCGGGCAACAGGCGATTATCGAGATGATGAAGCAGCCGGCCTCACCGCCGGAGCCCATGGGCATGCCAAGCCCGCCGCAAGCCCCGGACCCCCTGACCGTGGCCCAACTCCTGGCCAGCAAAGACCGCTATTTGGGTACCCGGGTAACAGTCAAGGGCGCGGTGGGCCCGGTCATGATGCACCATAAATCCCTCATGCTTAAGTCGCCCCAGGGCATGGTGGAGGTCTTATTCGGTAATCTGCCGGACCCCAAATTAATTCAAACCCTTAACTCCACCGCTCTGGATAAACCCATTACCGTGACCGGAGTGGTAAATCTGCCACCGGCTCGGGGAGCAGGCGCCCAACTCCAGATCAACGCTGAGGCTGTGGAGTTCTGAAGCCCAAGCCCTACTCCGGCCCAAGCTAGCGCTCCTTAAATCCGGCGCCTGCTGGCTAAGAAGCCGCTGTACGGCAGCCTGGCCCACAGCGACGGGCACCCCGGCCTTAAGCCGCAGCCTCATAAATACTTTATAAAAAAATCTCCTGAATGTGCTCTGGCTATTCGGTAGTGTATCAGTTTGAATTTTTGGGGGATTGATTTTTAGGGAAAGCTCAGGCATAATCTAACCATGCCTGACCAATCAAGCAAGAAGCCGAAGCGCCCCCGTGATCTGAATGTCTTGGCAAAGA
>Ga0265296_1000276_pt1 | contig 90097 bp, 105 predicted proteins | sample MunlanPumphouse1_FD_189073 | JGI IMG/M metagenome (GOLD analysis project Ga0265296, IMG submission 189073) | Groundwater microbial communities from a municipal landfill in Southern Ontario, Canada - Pumphouse #1 | ecosystem: Environmental > Aquatic > Deep subsurface > Groundwater | place...
AAAGAAAAGACGCTTGCGGGGGTGTGTCTGTCGCTCCTCGGGGCTTCGCCCCTCGTCCCGACAGACACACCCCCGCCATTCTCATCTAGATTGTCGCGCTGTTCTCACCTTGATTGTCGCGCAGCAGAGGTCGGCTATCCAGCCTCGATCCGGGTTGATCAGGGCAGCGAGTTTATATCCCGCGAGCTGGATCTGTGGGCCTACATGAAAGGAGTGACGCTCGACTTCTCGCGGCCTGGCAAGCCAACGGACAATGCGTTTATCGAGTCCTTCAACGGCAAGTTCCGAGCGGAATGCCTGAACCAGCATTGGTTCATGAGCCTGGATGACGCGGTCCGAAAATGCGAGGCTTGGCGTAGAGACTACAACGAAGTACGACCCCACAGCGCGATCGGCAACAAACCGCCGATATCGCTCATGTTGGCATCAGCGGCACATGGCCCGCCCTGATGCACGCACGCTGGCAGGCCGCCAGCCAAGTGGTCCAGCATCGGGGTGCAGGTCACGCTAGGTCGGACTCTAGCTTCAACTGGTGGAGAAAATGGGGGTCAGGTCAGTCAAGTGAGCGCGTGAGATGCGCAACCGTTGGGATGCGTTGTCGTAAAAGCTGAGTGCGACGCGTCTATGCCGGCATCACCGGCGTGCGGTCGGGATCCGGGATCATGCGTGAGCCAACATGGCGCAAACATGCACTGCGTCGGACTCCCGACGACGAATTTCAGTGGGCGTCGCTCCGAACCGCCGCACAAAGGCACGCGTAAAACTGGCGTTGTTCGCATAGCCCCATCGATAGGCTATGCTTGATACCGGCAAGTCGCTTTGCGCCAAGAGTTCGCGTGCGCGTTCGAGACGGCGTTCCGTCAGGGCTTCCGGGATCGTGCAGCTGTAGAGTTCTCGAAAGCCGCGGGTGAGCTTCGCCTTGTTCAGGCCGCAACGCTGCGCGACGCTACTCACCGTCAGCCGCTCCTGCCAATTCTCGGTCACCATTTCGTGCGCTTTGGCGACCCGGCCGATGTCCTGCTCTGTAAGAGTCGTTGCGCCGCGGACCTCGACCATCTTCTTCGCCACTAGCGCCGCGAAGAGACCGCAAAGAAGTTCCATACTGCGGGCCGCGCGGAGCATGTCGGCGACTTCGCCCTCGCCTTCCACCGCGACTAGTTTTCGGCCAAGTCCTCGCAGATCGGCGGGCAAATACCAACGCCCCGAGAGCCTTGGCATTAGTCCGAACAGGCGGATACATGCGGGACGTCCGATCGCGAGCACGACAAGATCGTCGTAGACCGTATCGGCCAGATCGCTTTGCGCAATCACGCTGACGATCGGCTCGCCGATATCGCCGAAGCCGATAATGACAGCGTCGGCGGGGAGGCACGCGGCGTTGCATTCACCTCGACCGACAAGGCTAGTGATTTCGGTCGAGACCAAGACCGTCAGCTTGGTAGAAAGATCCATTCCCTGCGCCTCCCCCATCACTCGCTTAGGTATTGGGAGGAAGTCACTGAGCATCTCCCGAAAAAACGGCGTCCAGCCCGGAAAAGAAGTGGGCTTCGGCGGACGATTCTGCGCAGCCATTACCAGATGGTGCCGGGTGACGGAAACATGCTTGAGCATGTGCCGAAGCCTTTAGCCCCGTAGAAGCCTGGACATGCGCTTCGGCCACCCGGTCACAATTTGAGCTGCGCTTGGCGCGGGACCCTTATTTCGACTGATAGGGCCCGAAATGCTTGGGAACCATACGCAACCCCTCGCCGAAAATGCCTGCGCTCAATTTCCCCCTCGGAAAACCTCATTAGCGTCTCGCAGTTGGCCGACGTCGCCCTGGGCAATCGAAGTCGGAATAGAAAAGGATTACGGCGAGTAGTGCCGCTATCGGGCTTGGAAACGGCTTATCTCGTTGCAAATAGCCACGAAAGTTTAGCTTGTGCGGCCCACTAGATCTCTTGTTTCCGTAGCGGAAAGAACCGATTTATCAGGCCGTCGTCGATGCGGAGGGCTCCCGCCGACGGAGGGTAATCCCATTCTCTTGCCGGCCGAACACGCGACCCGTTCGGCCGACATTTGGGCGGCATCGCGCCAACAGACACCCCGGTTCTGTACGCGGTGCCGCCATTTGTCGCACTTGTGTGCCGCAATGAACTCGAAGGCCCCGTCAAAGCCCAGGCCATTTAACGGAGGCGCTTGGCTTCAAAAGACGATGGGTTAGGTCGCCGGGCAACCGCCGCAGTAAATAGTTCCATTAGCGATAATTTAAAACGAGCGGAGGGCGGATGAAGGTGAATCAAATAAGCCGGCGCGAATTGTTCGATCGCGCATGGTCTAAACCGATGACCACTAATGCGGCCGAACTCGGGACCACGGCACCCGCGTTGTCCGCATTAGCGAAGGGGCTTGGGCTACCCCTGCCTCGGGCTGGCCACTGGATGAAAAAGGAACGAGGCAAAGAGGCCCCTACGCCAAATTATCCAGCAGACCCGACGCTCGACGGCGAACCTTATCCTGTCCCCGCCCCTCAACCGCGACGCCTCATTCCGCCACCGATAAACCGAGTTGCGGACCAGGAGGTAACCGAAGCGCCCATGGAAAACATATCAAACGCCAGTGATCCAAAACCTGTCGCGAATGGGTCCGGCACCGGGAATAAAACTGACGTCGGCGAGCATAAGCGCGTTGCGAGCACCCGAAACGCAATTGAAAAAAGCCAATCGGCCGACCGGATTTCGGTGCGGGGGCGCGGGAAGTTCAGACTGCTGGTGTCACCGACTTGCGGCGCACGCGCTTGCGAGGTTCTGAACCTCCTAGTCACGGCCGCCGAAACACAAGGATGGCGGCTCGAACCTACCGATCAGGGATATGCGATCGTCCCGGATGGAGAGATCGTCGGGTTTATGATCGAGGAGAAGCTCGACCGCGTGCCCCACGTCGTCACCGCGGCAGAACTCAAGGAGAAGGCCGAATATGAGCGAAAGTGCGCGCTGGCCGATCGCGGCATAGGCTATCGCCCCTGGAGCGCGCCTTCGATTCCTGACCATGACTATGTCCCCAGTGGCGACCTCGTTCTAAAGTTTGATCATGATTATGCCGCGGGCGGCGCCCGGCGTATCTTCTCAGACGGAAAGCGCCAGCGCCTCGAAGATCTTGTTCCGACCATGATCGAGGCACTCAGGCGCCGGGCGCTGGCAATAAAGGCGCGGAGTGAGGAAGATGCGAAATGGAAGCAGGAATGGGCTGAACAAGAACGGCGAAGGCAAGACCGGGAGCGACAGGTCCGAGTGGAAGGTTACCGGATTACTTTTTTAAAACGCCAGATCGAACGAAAGCGGGAGATCGCCGGGCTCTCCGACCTCATAAGCAACTGGCAGGAGACAGAAAGCATCGATCCCAAATTTGCCGAACTGGTGGTATTTGCGCGCCTTTATCAGACATGGTTGGAAGAGAAGATTGCGCCCGCGGCGATTGCGGAGCGCATCGCCGAGCTCAAGCTGATGGACGACGATGTCTACATCTATGACGCGAGCCGCCTCGATTGAACCCAATTCAAGCTAAGCGTTGGCCACCGAAATTCGGCTTAAGGACCTTGGCGCCGTCGCGAAGCCGGTCGAGTTCGTCCGACCAGAATTGCATCATCGTCACACGCTCGTCCCAATATTCGCCCCGCGTGTAGGCACGCCGCACACCATCATTCTCCATGTGAGCCAGTTGCCGCTCGATAGCGTCGGGATTGAACCTCCCGCTCTCGTTCAGCAGCGTCGCCGCCATGGCGCGAAAGCCGTGGGCGGTCATTTCCTCCGGCCCGAACCCGAGGGCGCGAAGGGCCGCGTTGACCGTGTTTTCTGACATCGGCCGGCGGTCTGTGCGGAACGAGGGGAAGCAATATCGCCCGGTCCCGGTCAACTCCCAGAGCTCTTCGAACAGCCCGGCAACTTGCGCTGAAAGTGGCACCCGGTGGGCACGCCGCATCTTCATCTTCTCCGCAGGGATGTTCCAGACGGATCGACCGAAGTCGAACTCGCTCCATTCGGCCTGGCGCAACTCGCCGGGGCGAACGAACAGGTGCGCCGATAGCCGCAGCCCGAAGAGGGTGATCGCGTGGCCGGTATAGCCTTCGATGGCGCGTATCAACTCACCGGCGCGGTTCGCGGTCGTAATCGCTGCAAGGTGTTTGGGCTTGGGCACGGTGAGAGCGCCCCGCAGGTCGCTCGTGGGATCACGCTCGGCCCGCGTCGTGGCAACGGCATAGCGGAACACCCGGCCGAGGACACTGCGCATTCGGCGCGCGCTTTCATAGCGACCGGTCGCCTCGACCGACCTGAGGACGACAAGGACTTCGTGCGCGGTGATCTTTGCGATCGGGCGATCTCCAATCTTCGGATACGCCTTGTCGAGCAGCCAGCGGATCTTGCTGAGCGTGATCTCGGCCATGCCTTCGCGCTCGTTCTTAGCAATCCACTCCAAGGCGACAGATTTGAAGCTGTTGTCCTCTTCGATACGGGCTTTCGCCAAATCGACTTTCCGCTGATGCGCCGGGTCAGTGCCTAAGGCCAGCAAGCGTCTTGCTTCATCGCGCTTCGCCCTCGCATCCGCGAGGCTCAAGTCGGGCCATTGTCCAAGCGACTGCGTTTTCTGCTTGCCAAGCCAGCTGTAGTTCAGGCGCCAGAGCTTCGAGCCGTTCGGTTTGACGAAGAGGTGCAGCCCGCCACCATCGAACATCTTGTAGGGACGCTCGCGGGGTTTCGCATTCGCAATGGTGGTGGCAAAGAGCGTGCTCATAGGGGTATCGCCTTCTCGAAAAGGCGAAATCGATACCCATCAGGATGCCCTATTTGTTCCCGATTGGTGCCGCATCCGCCCGGATTTGACCGGACGGCTATAGTACAAAAAATGGCTGAAATCTCCCGTTTTTTGGACGTTCTCGGACGCCCTCGGAAGAACAAATGGTGCCCAGAAGAGGAATCTATAGTTAAGTCTATGATTTTGAAAAGAAAAATATTTCTCTTCGACAGATAAAATGATGGCCCCTTCGATGGCCCGCGTCAACATTTACTGGAGTGGTTCGAGTGTTGGAGTACTCAACAACGCTCGCAAAATCTCATAGCGCACCAGGTGGATCGTCGCAACCCTGCTGGCTTCTGATTCAACCATGGATGGATGCAAAGCCCCGGGTGACCGCACCGCCAATTTGTGCGCAGAATATTTCGACGCCCGACGGCTGTCTTTGCGATGGCGCGCGCTGCCATGGAACAAGCGACCTTGTCCCCGGTTGTGGAGGGAGAAGGAGTGCAACATGCCCAAATTCGTAACGATCGGTTATGGCGACGAAGCGGGCTATCAGCGGACGCCGCAAGACATTCGCGACGCAGCCCATGCTCATGACGACCAGCTGAAGCAAGGCGGCGCGATCATGGGAATAGCCGGTCTGCCGGTTCAGGTGCGCAATCCCGAAGGCGAGATCGTGCAGACCACGACGGGCCCCTACCTGTCGTCATCGCTCCCGGTCGCCGGCTTCGCGCTCATCGAGGCCGCCAATCTCGGCGAAGCCATTCAATTGGCGCAGCACTCACCCTGCGCGGTCGCGCACGGCGTGATCGAAGTCTGGCCGCTCGTAGAAAGCGGCTAACACGTCCGAAATCGTCATGCGAGCAAGTCCAGCGTGCGCGCGTCACGCGCACCGCCGAACCAGCGATCCAGCGCGGCGCCAAACAACGGATGGCCATCGATGGCCTCGAACAATGTCAGTGACGACCGCAGTTTCACCGCATCGACCTTTCCGAACACAGCCACCGGATCGCTCGCGACCAGATCCTGGAGAGCTTCGACGCATTCGCGATAGCGTGCACCGAGCAGCGAATGCCGGAGATAAGCTCGAGCCTCGTCGGCGGAACGGATCGCAAACCGCTCCGCCATTGCGCTGCGCCCGAGGCCCGTAAACTGAGGGAAGATGAACCACATCCAGTGCGAGCGCTTGGCGCCGCGTTTTATCTCGGCGAGCGCGCGCGGATAAATCTCCTCCTGCGCGGCAACGAATCGCTCAAGTCCCTGCTCACCGCTCACAGCGCGAGCGCTGCCTGCGCGGCCGGCTCGCCATAAATCTCAATGATGCGTTCGGCCATATCGATTTCGAGCCTGTCATTGCACATTTGCTTGCCGCCCCTGGCTCTTGCGCCTCATCTTCGTTCCTATTATGTTCCATATGTGACGATTACGCCACCCCCTTTGACCCGGACCCACTTGGCTGCGGCGTGAAAGCGCTCGTGCACCGCGACGCCGACAATGCCGCTGCCCGGGCACCGCAGCCCGACCTGTTCGGTCCGCCTCTCTTTGCCGGCCTCGCCTATTGCGATGACATCATTTCGCACGCTGACGAAGCAGCCTTGATCGCCCGTATCGAAGCGGCGGGACTCACGCCCTTCCAGTTCCAGCAATGGGAAGGAAAACGCCTTACCCGTTCCTTCGGCTGGACCTATGATTTCCAGACCGGTCGTTTCGCGCCGGGCGAACCGATCCCCGACTGGATCGCGCCGCTTCGCCGGAAAGCCGCGTGCTTCGCCGGTCTCGCGCCCGAAGATTTCGAGCAGCTCCTCCTCATCCAATATGGAACGGGCGCGGGAATCGGCTGGCACCGCGATCGGCCCGTGTTCGAACATGTCGTCGGCATCTCGCTCGGCGCACCGGCGACGATGCGGTTTCGTCGCCGCGCCGGGGCGAAGTTCGAGCGTGCGACCGCCCAGCTTGCGCCGCGATCGATCTATCATTTGAGCGGCGAGGCGCGCGACGACTGGGAACATAGCATCGCCGCGATGGCGGAACCGCGCTGGTCGGTCACCTTTCGCAGCCTCCGGTAGGTCGGTACCTGCCCTGAAGAGGTAAAGGCAGGACGCCGAGGCGTTGCCTCCTTGGCGGTTCCAACAACTCTGACCGTCGCTGCCGACGTGGATTACTGCAGCTCTGCTGATATTTTCTTTGGTCAAAAACGGGCCGGAATAATGGTGATTTCGATCGGCACCGCGAGCGGATGCCACCCGCCGCGCGTCAGCAGCTCATTGCTTTCGACCGCTTTGCGTCCAACCGCCCGATCAAGCGACCAGGTGATGTGGAAAATGCTCCCATCAGGCCGTCGCGCGGAACCGCCGATTGCGACGACCAAGGCTTCAAGCCCTTCCCCGTCGTCGGCATGGCCAATGACCGTAGCCGTGGTCTCGGTCGGCAGCGGCGCATCTTTGGCGGCATGCCCGGCAAGCGTGATATGGTCGGCGATCATGTCATGCCAGCGCGGCGGAAAGAGATCGAGAAGAAGCTCGCGGCACGCGGGATCGAGTTTCCATCCGGTCGAGGTCACGATGGGAGGATCGATACCAAGGTCGCGCTCTCAAGCCGAATGAAGCACCGGCGCGCTGTGCGCCTCGACGGCTTCGGTCATCATGGCAAGCGCGGCAGCGACGGCATGGTCGAGCACCGCGCTGCGACCGAGATCGCCGAAATGATATTCCTGCGCGAAGCGTCGTCCTTCGCGGGTCGCGCAGGCGAGGTGGACCAAGCCGACTTCCTCGTCCTTCTCGCGCGGACCGCAAAAGCCGGTGATGGCTATCGCGAAATCGGCTGGGCCGTTCGCGAGTGCGCCCGCCGCCATGGCTTCGGCAACCTCGGGATTGACGGCTTCGCAGCGCTCGGCGTCGGCGCGGTCGACCCCGAGCATCTCGCATTTCGCGTCGATCGAATAGACGACGTAGCCGCGCTCGAGATGCGAGCCGAGCGCGGCTTCGCGAGCCATCAAGGCGGCCAGCTGGCCGCCCGTGCAGCTCTCGGCGATCGCCCAGCTAAGATCGCTGCCCGCGAGCGCGGCAGCCAGCCGTTGTATATGCCGGTCGATGTCGCGCTGCGCGGGCATGAGCCTACATCGTCGTGGTCTTGGCGGGCGGAAGCCCGGTCGTCTCGGCCTGCGCCTTCAATTCTTCCTTGCGCGCGAGCATCTGCTCGCCGAGCGCGTCGAGATCGACGTCGGCGGCGCGCGCCTGCTGGAACATGTTGTCGTGCTGCTTTTCCTCTTCCTTCACATGATGCTCGATTTCTTCCTTGAGCACCGTGACCTTGGAATCGAAGAACTCGTCGTCGGGGCTCGATGCGACGATCTCGTTGATCAGGATTTTCGCGCCGTCATGCTCGACATAGGCCTCTTTCAGGAGATCGTCGTCGATCTTGCCCCTGAGCGCCGGATAGAAGACCTCTTCCTCGATCTGGGCATGGATCTTGAGCTCGGTGCAGATCTTGTCGGCTATCTGCCCCTTCTCCTTCGAGCCGCCGGCCTTTTCGAACTTGGCGAACAGCGCCTCGACCTCGCGATGATCCTTGGTCAGAATATGGGTAGCGTCGGTGTCGATCGGTTTCATTGCAGTCTCCATCTGCCCGCCCGCTTGCTTTGATAAACGGAGAATTTTGCCGAAGGTTGCGCATGAACCGAGCGCGCAGGGAGCTTTTGCACCGCGCATCCGTTGCAGCGCGGGGGAACCACATTACGAGGTGAACAAAATGTCCGAAGCGAAACACTGGCTCGATTTTCCGTCAGCGCGACACCAGCGATGACAACGGTGATTGCGCCGCGCTCGGGTGTTGCGTTCCGGCTGTCGAAAGACCAGATCCTGCGCGTCATCGATCCCGAAGGCGGCCAGGTCAGCGACTTGCTCGCCTATAACGCCTCCGATGTTCGCGAAGCCATTTCCAATGGGCGGACCTTCGATTATGAAGAGACGATCCAGCTCACCAAGGGCAACCGGCTCTGGTCGAACCGGTCGAACCCCATGATCGAGATCGTCGAGGACAGCGCCGGCACCCACGACTTTCTGCTCACGCCGTGCAGCGAGGCGACCTTCCGTCATTTCTACGCAGAGAAGCCCGTGCATCGTGGATGCTTCGGCAATCTCGCCGAAGCGCTCGCGCCGTTCGGGATCGAGGCCGACGCCATTCCGGTCGCTTTCAATATCTTCATGAACGTTCCCGTCGGCCCGGATGGCCGCATCAAGGTACTCGCGCCGCCCACCGCGCCGGGCGATTTCATCCGCCTGCGCGCGCTCGACGATTTGATCATCGGGCTCACGGCCTGCTCGGCCTATGACAGCTGCGGCGGGAGTTTCAAACCGATCCATTATGAGATTGAGCGATGAAAGAGGCTCGCCAGCCGCCGGCCAAGCCGTCAGTCCATCGCTGCGATCAGGCCGTCGATACTCGTCATCGCAAAGCCGATCGCGCTGTCCGATATGCCATAGGGAATGAAGAGACGGTCGCCGACGCGCACCGCGCCGCAGGTGTAGACGACGTTCGGAACATATCCCTCGCGGTCGCTTTCGGCTGCCGACAGGATCGGACAGGATGTACGCGCGAGCACCCGCGACGGATCGTCGCGGTCAAGTAGCGCGGCACCGAGACTATATTTACGCATCGCGCCGACGCCGTGCGTGAGCACGATCCAGCCCGCGTCGCATTCGATGGGGCTGCCGCAATTGCCCATCTGGATGAACTCCCAGGGAAATTGGGGTCGCATCAGCACTTCGCCCTCATCGTCCCAGTGGCTCAATTCGTCCGAGGACAGGATCGTGATATTCTTTCCGTCCTGACGGGCGATCATCCGGTAACGGCCGTCGATCCGTCGCGGAAATAGAGCCATCCCCTTGTGGCGGGCGGCAAGCCCGGCAAGCGGCTGAAGGCAAAAACTGCTGAAATCCTGGGTGCGCATCAGCTCCGAGCGGATTTCTCGCCCCGAATAGGCGGTATAGGTCCCGATATATTCGGTCTTGCCGTCGTCATGAACGAACTGGACGAGCCGCAGGTCTTCGAGGCCGTTGCGCTGGGCCTCGGTGATCGGGAACAGCACGCTGTTCGAAATCGCGCTATCGGGCTGGCGGTGCACAAGCACCGGCGCGTCGGGATGCATGCTGTGGCGATCGTTGGCGACGGCGGCCATGGCAGGGCCGGATTGCGGCCATAGCAGGAACTCGGAACCCGGACCCACGATACCTTCGCGAAAGGCGACCGAGGATATATGGCCTTCGCCAACGGCGCGCATCGACATGACGAAGCGCAACTGGTCCGGATCAACGCCGGTCTGATCGGGATGCGGCACAACGCTCGGATTCATGAGCGCTGCGGCGGCATAGCTGTATTCATGACAAAAATAGGCGCCAATCAGGCGGCGCTTGACGGGCGAGACCGCCGCGTCGTCGAGCGACAGATCTTCCGATATCTCACGATATCGCTCGTCGAAAATCTGCCCGATCTGCCAGTGCCGCTCGGAGAAATCCTTCCAGATCAGGCCAAGTTCGAGTTCCGCCTGATCCTCGCCCAGGCCCAGGACGTCGGCCACAAGCTGCGCCGCACGCGGCGGCTCGGACACGTTGGACTGCCAAGCGAGGTGAAACGGGCGAAGCACGACGCGGCTCGGGTCCGCGCTCAATTTTTCATGGAGGATGCGAAGAGGCGACTGCTCGGGTCGGCAAATCAGCATGGAGGACGTCGACCTTTCTTACCTCGCCCCCGGGGCCATATAGGTTGCGCTCCGTGCGCCGGGCAAGGACAAGATCAAACGCCGGTCGCGGACCGACGTTCCCCGCTCGGGGTCAAGCTATGCGGATGCAGCGGCGAACCGCAGGGCGCGATTACGCCCCGACCTGCCCGGCGACCAGAAAACGGGCATCGCCCCCGGCGGCGATCGACGCCGCCCGCGCGCCCCAAAGGCACTCGCCCGCGCCGACCGAAACGCCATCGACGTCGACGCTGCCCTTGAGCGGAACGATCAATAGCGGACCGTTCTCGCTAGCGATCGGTCCAAGGTCGTTTCCGGCGATATAGGCCACCGAGAGGCGCGCGCTCGCGAGCAGCCGGATGCTTTGGTCCGGGGATATCATGCGTTGCAGAGACGCCGGCATGGGCGCCGCGCGCGCCACCGCGGCGCCGTCTTCGAGATGGAGTTCGCGCGGTCGTCCATAATCGTAGAGCCGGTAGGTGACATCGCTCTTCTGCTGAATTTCGACAAGCGAGATGCCGCCGCCGATCGCGTGGACCGTGCCCGGCGGCACGTGAAAAAACATTCCCGGTTCCACCGGATGCCATTCAATCAGCTCCTCGATCGCGCCCGACAACGCTGCCGCGCGAAGTTCGGCCGCGCCGAGCGCACGGACCGTGCCGAGTCCCAATTTCGCGCCCGGTTCGGCATCGAGAATATACCAGCATTCTTCCTTGCCGGAGGGTTCGCCCCGCGCGCGCGCCTCCGTGTCGTCAGGATGAACCTGGATCGAAAGGCGCTCGCTCGTAAAAAGATATTTGGCGAGCAGCGGGCAGTCGGCGGGCGGATCGAACCAGATTTCGCCGATACGCTCTGGAGAAGATGACGTATAAGGTTCGGGAAGGCGTACGACGCCCCACGGCTTCTCGACAGCGATCGTGGGCAGCTTTGCAAAGGTCATGGTGAAACCTTCCCGTCAGTTCGAACTGCCCGAGCCGGGTTCGGCCTGCTTGCGGTGCATCTCGGCGGTCGTCGCTTCGCTGAGCACGCCCGACGCCAGCACCTGCGCCTTGTTCTTGAGGCCATGGACGACCGAATGCTCGCCCTTCTTCATTGCCTCCCAGCCAGTGCGCGCAACGTCGGCCGGGTCGTCCTTCTTCGCCTGTCCGACCTTGGTATCGAGCATTCCGGCACGCGCGAAGAAATTGGTATCGGTGGCACCGGGCTTGAGGCAGGTAATCGTGACGCCCGTGTCCTTGAGTTCATTGCCGATCGCGGCGGCGAAGCTGTCGACGAAGGCTTTGGTGCCATTATAGACCGCTTGGAAAGAGCCTGCGAGATGGCCCGCGATCGAGCCGGTGATCAGCACCTTGCCTTCGCCGCGCGCGACCATCTGCTTGAGCACCGGCTGGAGCAGGAGCAAGGTGCCGGTGATGTTGGTGTCGATGACGTGGCGCCACGCGGCGACATCCTGGTCGAGGAAGCCATGACCGAGGCCATGGCCGGCGTTTGCGACGAGCACATCGATCTCGCGATCCGAGGCGGCGGCGAGTAATTCCTCGACCCCTGCCGATGTCGAGAGATCGGCCTCGATCGATTGCACCTCGGCGCCGCCCTCTCCCAAGCCGATGGCTGCGTCCACGAACGGCTCGTCGGCGGCGACGATGAGGTCATAGCCCTCAGCGGCGGCAAGCTTGGCGATCTCGCGGCCAATGCCGCTCGAAGCACCCGTGATGAGAGCGAGTTTGTGTTCAGACATGGGCCATTTCCTTCTTTGCTTCGATAGCGCCCTTTTCGAGCCCGGGCTTCAGAATGATCTTGGTGTATTCGTTCTGCTCGCCATGCCAGTGGCGATACATCTCGGCAGCGTCTTCGAGCGGGGCGTGATGCGAGACGAGCGAGGTCGTATCGAACTTGCCGTCCTGGATCATCTTCAGCAGTTGGCCCGTATATTTCTGGACCGGCGTCTGGCCGCTCTTCACGGTCAGCCCCTTCTCCATCAGCTGCCCCAAGGGGAATTTGTCCGCGAATCCGCCATAGACGCCGGGGATCGACACACGCCCGCCCTTGCGGCACGCGAGGATCGCCTGGCGCAACGCATGCGGGCGCTCGGTTACCGAATAATATTGCGCCTTGACTTGGTCGAGGATGTTGTCCGGGGTAAAGCCGTGGCTTTCCATGCCCACGCAATCGATGCACGCATCGGGTCCGATGCCGCCGGTCATTTCATTAAGCGCCTCGCGAACGTCGACCTGCTTATAGTCAAGGATCTCGGCACCCAGCTGCTTCGCCAGCCGGAGACGCGCGGGAAAATGATCGATCGCGATCACGCGCCCAGCGCCGAGTAGCAAGGCCGACTGGATCGTGAACAGCCCGACCGGTCCGCAGCCCCACACCGCGACGGTGTCGCCGGGCTCGATATCGGCGTTGACCGCGGCGTGCCATCCGGTCGGCAGGATGTCCGAGAGGAACAGGACATCGTCGTCGGGAAGATCGTCGGGGATGATGACCGGGCCGACGTCCGAATAGGGCACACGCACATAGTCCGCCTGCCCGCCGGCATAGCCGCCGGTCAGATGGGCGTATCCGAACGCGCCGCCCATCGCATGCCCCATCAGCAGTTCGGATGCGTCGCGCGTCTCCGACGGGTTGCTATTGTCGCAAGCACTAAACTGCTGCTTTTCGCAGAAGAAGCAGGAGCCGCAGCTAATCGTAAAGGGCACGACAACGCGCTGCCCTTTCTTGAGGGTCGACCCCGAACCGACCTCGACGACCTCGCCCATGAACTCGTGGCCGACGATATCGCCGGCGCGCATGCCGGGAATATAGCCATCGTAGAGATGAAGGTCCGAACCGCAGATTGCGGTCGATGTAATCTGAAGAATGGCATCGCGCGGATTGACGATCTCGGGATCGGGTACTGTCTCGACGCTGATCTTGTGGCGGCCTTGCCAGGTAACTGCTCGCATGGTCTGATCCTCAAATATGGGGTTCGACGGGGGATTCGGACTTTCGCGCCGATGGCGAGGCGCTGCTGGTCACCTCGCCGGTTTCCATCAGCTGCTTGAAGCGGTGAAGATCGCGGCGCGCCTGCACCTCGGGCTCGCGCTGGAGCAGCTTCGCGCCGAGGCGCCCAAGCTTTCCCGCGGGGGGATCGTAGGCAAGGATCAGGGTGACATAGGTGCCGCGGCCCGCCGGGGCATCTGCGAAGCGGACCTCGCCGCTGTTCGCGATTTCGCTTTCGGGCTCGCTCTGCCAGCTGATCGTCTCATTCTCGATGCTCTCGGTGATGCTGTTGACCAGATGGACCTCGCGCCCCATCGGGCCCTTGATCGTCCACCGTGCGGTGCCACCGCCCAGCGGCTCGACGGCGACGACATTTTCCATGAATTCGGGGAAGCGCTCGACCTTCCAGGCCGCAAACAAGTCTGTGCGCGGACGATTGACCAGCAACGATTTGCCGAAGAGCGCGCGTGCCGACGGCTTGTCGAGCGTCCAATGGGGCGCGTCGGTCGCAATATCGTCGCGATCGGTCTCGGCGTTTCGCATGCGACGCCAGAAGGCATAGCCGATACCGGCGAACGCGAGACCTGCTCCAACGGCGGCTAGGGCGAGCGGATCCGGCGTGCCGCGACCAGCGGAAGGACTGAAAAAGTTGCGCATAAACATCTCCCCGCCCGCGATGCCGGCGGGCGTTCATTGCCGACGGGATGCCGGATCACCCGGCCCCGTCGTGGTGGTGAGGATTTCTGTTCAGCTGCGCAGCCGATGGCAAAGGGACGCATGCGGGGTCCGATAGTTCCCGGATCGGATAGACGATTCGCGTGTGGCTACAGCCGTAACACCCGCCGACGCACACCCGAGAAGCAGCAGCGCGGCGATTTCCCGTCTACACGGAAAAATCGATATAACCTGTGTTAATCGGGCACCAAAATCGTCGATCTTGGCATGCTGCACTGCAACCCGGAGCCGCGAGGCGCGTTGCTCCCGCATACAATTAATTTGCTCGCGAGCACGGTCGAACGACCGGCTGCGGACCCGCGTGCGCGCACGTGAGGCCGATGGCGCGCGCGTGGCATGTCATAATGAGGATGGATATGAAGCACGACAGCGATGGCCGGTTTTTCCGCGATATTTCCCTCGACGATCTTTCGCCCTCTTCCGTCTCCCCTCCTCCCGGCATGAAGCGGAGCGTCACGGCGCGCCGCCTTGCCCTGGTCGGCTGCTTCCGCCCGCGCCAATGCGGGATCGCGACCTTCACCGTGGACACCTACGATCATCTTCGCGCCGCTCGCGCCGATCTGGCGATCGACATCTATGCGATGCGGAGCCGGACCGACCCGGATATGGGCAGCGAGGTTGCGCTCGCGATCGACGAACAGGCGCCGACGGATTACCGCGCCGCGGCCGAGGCGATCAACGCGAGCGGCGCACAAGTCGTCTGGCTTCAGCATGAATTCGGCATTTTCGGCGGCGCCGCCGGCGAGATGATTTTCGAGCTTGTCGATCGCATCGCCGCGCCGTTGATCGTCACGCTGCATACCGTTCTCGCCGAACCTAATGCGGACCAGCGCCGGGTTATGGACCGGCTCGTCGCGCGCGCCAGCAAGCTGGTCGTCATGAGCGACTATGGCCGGGAGACTTTGCGCGACGTCTATGGCGCGAGCGCCGACCAGATCGTGCATATCGAGCATGGCACGCCCGACCGGTCATTCGTCGATATCGCGCTCCTCCGCGAGACTCTCGGGATTGCCGATCGTCCCGTTATCTCGACGTTCGGCCTGATCGGGCCCGGCAAGGGCCTCGAAGCCGCGATCCGGGCTCTCCCCGCAATCGTCGCGCAATATCCCGATATCCTCTACCGGATCGTGGGTGCGACCCATCCCAATCTCGTTGCGTCCGAAGGCGAGGCCTATCGCGAGAGCCTGGAGCGGCTCGCGGAAAGCCTCGGCGTCGCGGACAATATCGCGTGGGAGAACCGCTTCCTCGATACCGAGGAATTGCTCGACCAGATCGAGCTTTGCGACATCTACCTCGCGCCTTATCCCAATCTGCAGCAAATCACCTCGGGCACGCTCGCCTATGCCGTGGCGCTCGGCCGCGCCGTCGTCTCGACGCCCTTCGTCCACGCCCGCGAGCTGCTTGCCGACGATGTGGGTATCCTGCTTCCCGGAACCGACAGCGAGGCGATCGCCGAGGCGGTCCTCCTATTGCTCGCGATTCCCGATGAACGCCGTGCGTTTCAGCGGCGCGCGTATGCGCGGGGACGCCGCACGGCATGGAAGGTGATCGCGCGCGCGTGCGCTACCCTCGTCGATAGGGTTGCCCTGCCGGAGTTCGCCGCGGGGACGCGGCGCATGCCCACGATCGAGGGCGCTTGGGCGCTTTGCGATGATGTCGGCATGCTTCAGCACAGCATCCACCTCGTTCCCGACCGGCGGCACGGCTATTGTATCGACGACAATGCTCGCGCCTTGATGCTCGTGCATCGTCTACCGGCGCGCGCGCAGGAACTGGCGCAATCGCGCGCGCTATCCTTCGCGAGCTTTCTCCAGCATGGCTGGAATCCCGATCGCGGCGTGTTTCGCAATTTCATGGGCTATGACCGCCGCTGGCTCGAAGACGAAGGCTCGGAGGACAGCAACGGGCGCACGTTCTGGGCGCTCGGGCATGCAGCGGCGCATGCCGCCTCGCCCGCCATGCGCGACTGGGCCGCGGACCTGTTCGATCTCGCCGCACCAATGGCCGAGCGCTTCAAGAGCCCGCGTGCCATCGCCTTCGCGCTCCTCGGCGCAGATGCGCGGCTGGCGCATGAGCCGGCCAACGCTCGCGCCTGCACGATCGTCGAGCGCGGCGGCGCATTTCTGTGCGCGCTGTGGAAATCGACGCGCCGGCCCGGCTGGGACTGGTTCGAGGCGGGCTTATCCTACGACAATGCGCGTCTGGCAGAGGCGCTGATCCGCGCCGGGCAACGGCTCCGCTCGCTCCCGCTCGAGGAAGCCGGTCTTGCCGCGCTCGACTGGCTCGCCGATTTCCAGACCGCCCCCGAGGGTCATTTTCGTCCGGTCGGGTCGGACAGCTTTGATCGTCCTCAGGAGAGCTTGCCGTTCGACCAGCAGCCGCTCGAAGCGTGGGCGACGATCGACGCCTGCGCGACGGCCTACAATGCGACGCGGGGCAAGATATGGCGCGCCCGTGCCGAGACCGCCTACGCCTGGTTTCTTGGCCAGAATGATCGCGGCATCGCTCTGGCAGACCCGAAGTCGGGTCGCTGCCTCGACGGACTGACCCCGCGCGGGGTCAACCGCAACAGCGGCGCGGAATCGGTCCTCGCCTATCAGATCGCTTCGCGCACCATGGCGACGATATTCTGGCGCGAGGCAGTTCGCGAGACGCCGGCGCGGCCCCTCACCGCTTCGGTGCCGGCCCTCGCAGGCTGAGCCGCCAGATGCAGGAACAGATTCAGCCCGTCATTCTGTGCGGCGGCGCAGGGACGCGTCTTTGGCCCGCATCGCGCGGCGAGCGCGCTAAGCAGTTTCTCGATATCGTCGACGATGCGAGCCTCTTCGCCAGCACGCTGGCGCGCGTTTCGGGGCGCCACTTCGCCGATCCTCTCGTGGTTTGCGGTCCTGGCCATGTCGCGACCGCGCGCGAACAATCGCGTGACCGGCCGATACGCCTGCTCGTCGAACCCGCGCCGCGCAACACCGCCGCGGCGATCGCGCTCGCGGTGGTTGCCGCGCCATCCGACGCATTGCTTCTCGTGATGCCCAGCGACCATGTCATCGCCGATGTGCCGGCCTTTCACGCCGCCATCGACCGCGGCGCGTCGCTCGCCCGCGAGAACTGGCTCGTTACCTTTGGCATTACGCCTGACCGGCCCGAAACGGGGTTCGGCTATATCAAGAGTGGCGCAGCGCTGCGTCAAGACGGCTTCGCCGTCGAACGCTTTGTCGAAAAGCCCCCGCTCGCGGAAGCGGAGGCGATGCTGTCGGCCGGTGACTACAGCTGGAACGCGGGCATTTTCCTGTTCCGGGCGCGCGCGATGCGCGACGCCATGCGCACGCATTGCCCGGCGATTCTCGATGCTGCCGAATGGGCGATTTCCGCAAGCCGGGTCGAGGGCCCCGCAATCTATGCCGATCGAGAGACGTTCGAGTCAGCCCCGGCGGACTCGATCGATTATGCGGTGATGGAAAAGCACGACCGAGTCGCGGTCGTACCCGTTTCGATGGGCTGGTCGGATCTCGGCAGCTGGAACGCCGTTCACAACCTCACCATGCGCGACGAGGCCGGAAACGCCGTCAACGGGGATGCGTTTCTCCACGACAGCCGCGGATGCCTCGTGCGCGCCGGCGGCCGCCGCGTATCGCTCATCGGCATGGAGGATGTCGCGGTGGTCGTCGATGGCGACGATATCCTCGTCATGCCGCTCGCGCGGTCGCAGGACGTTCGGGCTGCGGCGCAGGCGCGCGAGTAACGGCAGGTTCCCTTCGGTTCGGGCGGAAGGCAGTGCGCGGGAAACCCGGCTGCCTGCGCGGCAACCTACATCAGCTTCCCGTTTTCGAGTGCGGCGCGGCGACCGGCTTCGACTCCGGCGACTCCCTTTGTCGCAAAAAGATCGACAGCAGGACGAGCACCGCCGTCGACAGAAATTCGCTCTGCCAGTTCTGGAAGGATTCGAACCAGAGCTGCGGATCGCCGAGGTAAGCGATGGTCGAGCGCGCCACTTCGCCATGCGCCTCGGCGTCCGCTGCGGCGGCATGCGCACTCTGCGTCCAGTGCATCACGAAGGACAGGAGGAATAGCAGGAAGAGGGCAAGTCCTAGCGAGCGCGCATAAAGCGCGCGCGCAAGCGGTCCCTTGCGCAAGATTGCAGGCGCGCCGGTCTTCACCGCCTGCGCTTCCAGATTCGTGTCGCGCGGTGGGCTCTCGGGATCCCTCGATTCGGCAGAACCGCGCTGAATCAGCATCGCGGTCAGGACGACATAGGCCGACATCTGGAGAAATTCACTCTCCCAGTTTTCGAAGACGCTCGAAAGAAATTCAGCGCTTATCGTATAGCGCGCAAGCGACATGGCAGGCTCGCCGTGCCGCGCTGCATCTTCGAGAGCGACATGCCAGCCCGTGAGCCACTGGCCTGCAATGCTCACCGCAAAAAGCAGCAGCAGGACGATCGTCAGGCTGTTATCCTTGAGCCACCGCATCGCTTGTCTCCTTTGCCGGGGAGGCCACGCGCGCCGCATCTTTGCCGCTCGAACGCTTGTGGGACGGTTCGCGGCCCGGCCATTCCCCCGGCTCGAGGGTTCGGCGCCGCTCGAATTCTGCGCCGGTTTCGAGCACGACGAAGCCATCGGCGCGGCAGTCGACTGCTGCCATCGGGACCGCTCTCAGCTTCTCATCGATTCCGGCAATGCCGCCCGTTGCGACGACGAAATAGCTGATATGACCGGTCCGGCATTCGATCAGCGCATCCACGGCGTGGCCGAGCGCCTCGCCGCGCACATCGATCACCTGCATGCCCGGCACGCCTGTTGCCGCGATCAGCGTCGGCGCAGCCGATGCGCGGCTTGCCCGCGTCGCTGTCCGGGCGCCCTCTTCATAGGCGCGCTGCCGACCGAGCCAGCGCCAGATGCCGACCATGTTCACGACGGTCAAGAAGACATTTGTCGTGACGAGATGGGTCTGCCCCGACCATAGCCCGACGATCGACCAGCAAATCGATCCGATGGTGAAAACGACAAAGCCCCAACCCGTGATGCGCGCACCAAGGTTCGAGGCGGTCATCATCGCAGCGATCATGGTCGCAATGGCTGCGATCAAACCGGCGGTGTCCTCCAGCGTTCCTCTCCTTTCCGGCAGCCGGACTGCGTGAGCCCGTCACCCACTTCCTCGCGAAAGCCGTCGGGCGCGACCGACTTCAGACTCAGTCCTCGTCGGACGCCCTCTGCGTCGCCGCGACCGCAGCGGCATCTATCAGGTTCTGCCCCGTCCGCGCGGCCGCGTCCGCCGTCATGGTCGCCGCGACCCCGTCGGGACCTTCGAGAAAGACAAGGCCTCCCTCGGCGGTGGCGATACCGGGTTCGGTCTCGGGCTGCGGCCCGGCGGTATCTGGCGTCATGATCGTGACCTTTTTACGTTAGAGAGAAAATCGGGGATCGTTTCCATATAGAGATAGGCGGGATCAAACTCGCCCCGTGCCGCGAGCGCGACAGGATCGGGAATCTCGACGAGCGACGCGCGAAAGCTGCAGAGCCCTTCCTCGCGCAGCTGACGCATCACCCGGTTCACATGAACCGTGGTCAAGCCGCAGATTTCGGCGAGGTCGGCCTGGGTGAGCGCGAGCGCGAAGCGCCGGCCGTCGCTCAGTCCCGCCGAGAAGAGCCGCGCGTTGGTTTCACACAAAAAGTGCGCAATGCGACCGGTTGCGTCGAGACGCCCGAGCCGGAACAGCCAAGCGCGATGGATCGCCGCGTCTAGCAGCGTGGCAAACCACAGTTTGCGCGTGAGCTCGGGCATGTCCTGGGTGATCGCTTCGAGCTCGGCATGCGGAATCGTCGCAACGGTTGCGGAGGTCAGCGTCGCGACGTCATGATCGAGGACCTTGAGCGGAAAGGCGTGAAGGTCAAGAAAATCGCCTGGCAGGTGGATCGCGACGAGCTGGCGAAGGCCCTGGCGGTCGTCGAGATATCGCGACATCACGCCTTCGATGAGCAAGGTGCTTTGGTGGAGCGGTTCGCCGGCGCGCGCGATGATCTTGCGCGGCGCGATGGTCTTCACTTCGCCGATCGCCCCCTCGATCCGTGCCCGCTCCTCGGCGGTCAGGCTCGCGCCGCGCTTATCTCTCAAAAAGCGTTCGGTGAACATGAATGACGCACCTCGGGATCTTGTGGAATGGCTTAACCTTGTCTCCAAACGGTCGATGCGGCGACGCGTTGCACGCAGCGACCCGCAATCGTGATGATGCAGGTTAACTTCGCGGCAAATAGCGCAACTCGCAGCGCGTCTGCCGGTTGAGCCTGTGCATCCGCCTCATCCTTCGCTGCGAGCGACGCGGGGCGTCCTGTCTTCCTTCCAATGATCGGCGAGAGCGTACCATGGCCAAAAATCCTTCTTCGAAAAATCCCTTGGGCCGTTCGGGGTCCACCATGACCCCGGCGGATATTTCCGGCGCCGACATCGGCGGCGAGAGCCCGCAGAAGGCGCCCACCTTTCCCGGCGACGCCGCAATCAGCTTCGCGTTCGACGGTCCGTCGGCCGAAGGCGGCGAAACGCATCAGGTGGCCGAGGGCGACATCGCTACGCTGACCACCCAGCACGGCACGCCAATCGCCGACGATCAGAACAGCTTGAAACAGGGCGCGCGCGGTCCGACCCTGCTCGAGGACTTCCACTTCCGCGAGAAAATCTTCCACTTCGACCATGAGCGCATCCCCGAGCGCGTCGTCCACGCCCGCGGCTATGGCGCGCATGGTTTCTTCGAGCTTACGGACAGCCTTTCGGATGTCAGCCGCGCCGATATCTTCCAGCGCGTCGGCGAACGCACCCCCGCCTTCGTGCGCTTCTCGACCGTCGCCGGCTCGAAGGGCAGCTTCGATCTCGCGCGCGACGTCCGCGGCTTCGCGGTCAAGCTCTACACGCAGGAAGGCAATTGGGATCTCGTCGGCAATAATATCCCTGTCTTCTTCATCCAGGACGCGATCAAATTCCCCGATCTCGTCCATTCGGTGAAGCCCGAGCCCGACCGCGCCTTTCCGCAGGCGGCTTCGGCGCACGACAATTTCTGGGATTTCATCAGCCTGATGCCCGAAAGCTTTCACATGATCATGTGGACCATGTCCGACCGCGCGATTCCGCGCTCGTTCCGCACGATGGAAGGCTTCGGCGTTCACACTTTCCGCCTGCTCGATGCCAAGGGCAAGTCGACCTTCGTCAAATTCCACTGGAAGCCCAAGCAGGGCCTGCAGTCGGTGGTCTGGAACGAGGCGGTCAAGATCAACGGCGCCGATCCCGATTTCCACCGCCGCGACCTCTGGGACGCGATCAACAGCGGCGACTTTCCCGAATGGGAACTGGGCGTGCAGCTGTTCGACGATGATTTCGCCGACAGTTTCGACTTCGACGTGCTCGATGCGACCAAGCTGATCCCCGAGGAACTGGTCCCGATCCGCATCGTCGGCCGCCTCGTGCTCGACCGCGTCGTCGACAATTTCTTCGCCGAGACCGAGCAGGTCGCCTTCATGACCCAGAATGTCCCGCCGGGTATCGATTTTTCGAATGATCCGCTGCTCCAGGGCCGCAACTTCTCCTATCTCGACACGCAGATCAAACGCCTGGGGAGCACCAACTTTACCCATATCCCGATCAATGCGCCGAAGTGCCCGATGGCGCATTTCCAGCAGGACGGCCATATGGCGATGCGCAACCCCGTCGGCCGCGCAAACTATGAGCCGAACAGCTGGGGTCCGACACAAGGCGGCCCGCGCGAGGATCCGGCGCGCGGCTTCCGGAGCTTCGCCGAGGACGCCGACGGATCCAAGCAGCGGGTGCGCTCGGAAAGCTTCGCCGATCATTACAGCCAGGCGCGGCAATTTTTCGTCAGCCAGACGCCGATCGAACAGAAACATATCGGCGATGCGCTGGTGTTTGAACTCTCGAAGGTCGAACGCCCCGACATCCGCTCGCGCACCGTCTCGCACCTGCGCAATATCGACGAGGGTCTCGCTGCAACGGTCGCCAACGGTCTCGGCCTGCCGCTTCCCGATGCAGCCCCCGCAGCGCGCAAGCCGATCGTCGATCTTCCCGCGTCGGATGCGCTCAGCATCCTCAAGAACGGTCCCGACAGCTTCAAGGGCCGCAAGCTCGGCATCTTGATGAGCGATGGCGCCAATCCAACAATCTTCAAGGCCTTGGTCAAGGCGCTCGACGCCGAGGGCGCAGTCTATGAGGTGGTCGCGCCCAAGATCGGCGGGGTGACGCTTGCCGATGGGACCAAGGTCGAGGCAAAGCACAAGATCGACGGCGGCCCCTCGGTTCTGTTCGATGCCGTCGCCTTCCTCGTGTCGGAGGAAGGCGCCGCCGAACTTGCTGCCGATGCAACGGCGAAGGACTTCGCCAGCGACGCCTTCGCGCATTGCAAGTTCATCGGCATGACCCCGGAGGCCGAGGCGATCTTCGCCGCGGCAGGCCTCGCCGACGATCTCGACGAGGCCTGCATCCTGCTCGAAAAGGCTGGCGACGCTGCGCCCTTCGTCGAAGCTTGCGGTGCCCTTCGTTTCTGGCAACGCGAACTGAAGGTCGATCTCGACGCCAAGCCAGCACCGACAGCCCGTTAGCCACGGCGCGGCACCGGCCGCGCGTCCCTGTGCGATCAACTGCGTTCGGTGCGTCCGCGCAGGGGGTCGCGCATCGCCGCGCCGTCCGTCCGCCCGGAAAAGGGACAAACCCAGTCGGCGCCGACGGCGCGCCCCGAATATTGGCGCGCTTCGGATGTGGTCCCATGGCGCGCCAACATCGGGTTCGCATCCCCCGCGAGCGCGACATCGCGGTTGATGATCGTGTCGCGCATCTTGTCGTACACGCCCTGCGCGCGGAGCTGTTCGAACTGGTCATGAAGATTGAACACGAGTGCCGGGCGCTCGAAGCGCCGCGCGGGTCGGCTGGCGCGCGGATGCAGGCCGACGACGAAAAATGCCTCGCCGCCGAAACTCAGCGAAAAGTGCGGATCGCCCGGATCGGCACTGACGCGGCGGTCGAGCGGTTGCCCGTGCCAGGCATCCTTGTGGGTCAGCGATTCCAGCCGCTCCCACAGGCATGCCTCGAAGTCCTCTTCGTCGAACCCGCTGTCTTCCTCGAACAGCACCGCCAGCGACTGGAAGAGGATCGGCTCGCGTGCGTAGGACCAAGCGAGATCGAGCAGCGTCGGATAAATACGCAAATCGTCCCACGCCGATCGCATGTCGCGTCCGACAAGAATGCGAAGCTGGCTCTTGGCGAGCGCGGACTTCGCCCCGACGCACGGGAAATGCTCATCCCTTATGAAGGACGCGAAGCGACGGGCGAGCGGGTGGTCATTGTCAAAAGCCGGTGAATACATGCGCGAAAAACGGCTGAAACCCGCGCCGGGTTGCACCTCATTGATCCAGATTGTAACGATTCTGCGGCCTCGGACATGACCCGATCGGCTCGCAACTCAGTCGCGCGGCGGGGCTGGATAGACAACCGCATCGCGCTGCTTCTCGGGGCGGATATAGATCGAGCTCAAGCGCGGCTCGGCCGCCTTGAGCTCGGCTTCCATTTCCTCGATCAGGCTCTCTGCGCGGCCCATCGGCAGAGCATCCTCGAAATCGGCGCTCACCGCGACAAAGATGGAATCGGGGGCGGTGTGAATGGTGCGGATATGATTGATCGCAGTGATTTCTGGGCGCCGTTCGAGGAGGCGCCAGATCGCGACGACGAGCTCGGGCTCGGCACTTTCGCCGATCAGCAGGCCTTTCGCCTCGCGCGCCAGCAGCACCGCGACCGCCGCCAGCACGCAGCCAATCGCGACCGATGCCATGCCGTCGATCCGCGCGTCGCCGGTCCAATGGCTTACCCAAACCCCGATGGCCGCAATCGCGAGCCCGAGCAGCGCCGCACTGTCCTCGAAGAGCACGATGAAGCCGGCAGGATCCTTCGAGCGCTTGACCGCCTTCCACCAGCTCTGCTCTCCGCGTCCGGCATTGAATTCGCGAACTGCGATCGCCCAGGACGATCCTTCGAGCAGGAATGCGACGCCGAGCACGATATAGTTGATCGCCGGATCGCGCAGCGGCTCGGGATCGGCGATATGGCGCCAGCCTTCGTAGATCGACACGCCCGCGCCGATCGCGAAGATCAGGATCGCGACGACGAAGGCCCAAAAATAGAGTTCGCGGCCGTAGCCGAACGGATGATAGGCGTCGGGCGGCCGCTTGGCGCGCGACTGGCCGTAGAGCAGCAGCATCTGGTTGCCGCTGTCGACGAGCGAATGGACGCCTTCGGTGAGCATCGACGACGATCCGCTGATCGCCGCCGCCACGAATTTCGCGATCGCGATTCCGAGATTGGCAAACAGCGCGCCGTAGAGCACGATGTTCGCTTTCACATGACGGTAGGCGGAAGCGGTCTGCATGGCGTCTCCGACGGGGCCCCTCGCTCTCAGAAGCGATCGATTGACCGGTCGGTTCCCACGCCGCGAAACCAAGCATGCCCTTCGCGGGTTCGGCTAGGAAGCAGTCTCGCGGCCCGCACCCGCATCTTCCACGAAAGACACGATATGCAATTGCTGAGCCCCGACCTGATCTGGCCGATCGTGGGCGCGATCGTCGCCGGCGCCGTGATCGGCGCCGAACGCGAATATCGCGCGAGCCCGGCAGGGCTGCGCACGCATATCCTCGTCAGCCTCTCCTGCTGCCTCCTGATGCTCTCGGCGGTCCACCAGATGGCCTGGCTCAACGACGCGCCGCTCGAGGTGGTGCGTATCGATCCCGTCCGCATGGCGCATGGCATCCTGACCGGCATCGGGTTCCTGTGCGGCGGCGTGATCTTTCGCGAAGGCTTCAATGTTCGCGGGCTCACGACCGCGGCATCGCTGTGGATGACGGCCACGCTCGGTATCCTTTTCGGGATCGGCTTCTATGAGCTGGCGATCTTCGGCGCGGCCGCGACATTGCTCGTGCTCGCGGCGGTCACGATCACCGAACGCCGCGCGCCGCAGCGCCGCATCGTGCATCTGAAAGCGCGCTATGCGCGCGCAAAGGCAAAACCCGCTAGCGCGTTTGAAACCCTGCTCGCCGAACATGGCCTGCGCCCAATCACGATCGACCAGAGCCTCGAGGGCGGCATTTTCGAATATGGCGCGATCGCCGACGGCTATGACGAAGAGCGTGCCGAACGCCTCGCGGCCGCGCTTTCGGCCGACACCGATGTCGAAGGCTTCGAGATCAGGCCGCAGCCGGCCTAGGCCAGGGCGCGCTAGCCGATCAGCGCGGGCAGCGCCTGCCAGGCGATGGCGAGCGCGCTCAGCGCGAGTCCGCCGAGGGCGACGGCCGCGCGCCAGCGTGCGAAATCGTCTGACCGGTCAAGCGGCAGCAGCTGCCGCGCGAGCAGGCCAACGGCGCCAAGCGCGAGCCCGCTCAGCAGCAGGACTGCGCCGCGCGAGGCGGCGCTCGCGCCCGCAAATTCGCCGATGCCGTAGAGCAGGAAGAAATGCACGGCCCAGAGCAGCAGCCCGCCGAGGAGGATCAGCCAGCTGCGCATCAGGGCATGCCGAACGCGCGGCCGAACAAAGCCGCCACGAGGCCCTGCACCGCGGTGTAGGCGAGGAACAACATGGTGAGATCGACGCTGTTGTTGCGGGGCAGGCTGACGAGACCGCGCAGCGCGCGCGCCGCGCAAAAGGCGGCCATGAGCAGTCCGGTGCCCACTGCGAAGGCCTGCAGCGCCTGCAACGCGTAGATCGTCGCGCCCTGCCCGCTCGCCTGCGGACCGAGGCCGCTCGCGCGCCAGTTGCTCCAGTCGAGCCATAGAGCGACGCCGGCCGCGAGCACCGAGAGGAGGAGCAAGCCCGCGGACCCGCCCGCGCCGCGCGGCAGCAGGCGGCGCGCCGCGAGCGCCGCGACCAGCGCGCTGCCATAGAGGAGCGCCACCGGCAGCGCCGCGCCGATCTTCGGTGGCGGCGTCCAAAATCCGGGCTGATTCGACCAGAGGAAAGCAAGACCGAAGAGCGCCATGATGAAGATCATCGCCATCACGACGAGGAGGATGACCATGGCCCACCAGCCGTGGCTCGAAGGTCCCGTGACATAGGTCGGCACCATGATACCCGCGCCGATATCGACCTCGGCCTGCTCGACCGGGCGATCGGTCTCCCATAGCCAGCGAAGCACGCTCGCAACCGCCAGGACGCCGCTCACCCACCCGAACATATAGGCCTGCACTGTCAGCGCGAGAAAGAAGCCGGCCGTGAAAACGGCCGCTGCGAAGGGCCAGGCCGAGGGGCCGGGCATGATCTGCAGATATTGGGGCTCGGCGAGCAGCGGGCTGGTGACGATCGTTTCGCGAAGCCCCGTCGCCGACCCCGGAAGGAAATAGCGCCCCGCCGCGACGTCGTCGACGAGCTTCGGATCGTCGCGCAGCGGCTCGCGGCTCCGCACGACCGGGATCGAACGCGTCGAATAGAGCTCGCTCGGCAGCCATTCGAGCGTGCCGCCGTCATAGACATTGCCGGCATTGCCTCCGCCGGGGGCGAGACGGAAGTTGCGCGCAAGATCGATGAGGAACAGCAGCACGCCGGCAGCCAGCATGAAAGCGCCGATCGTCGAGATCAGATTGGGCAGCTCGAGCCCCTGCCCGGGCAGATAGGTATAGACGCGCCGCGGCATGCCCTGAAGCCCGGCGAGATGCATGGGCAGGAAGGCGATGTTCATGCCGGAGAACATCAGGCCGAATATCCATTTGGCGAGCGGCTCCGAGAGCGCCCGCCGGCTCACCATCGGGATCCAGTAATAGAAGGCGGCGAAGAGCGGGAAGACCATGCCGCCGATCAGAACGTAATGGAGATGCGCGACGATGAAATAGCTGTCGTGGGCCTGCCAGTCGAAGGGCACCATCGCCACCATCACCCCGGTGAGTCCGCCGGTCACGAAGATGATGATGCTGCCGAGCACGAACAGGCCCGGTGCGTTGAAGCTGCGCTTGCCGATGGCAAGCGTCGCGATCCATGAGAAGACCTGGAGGCCCGCTGGCACGCTCACCGCCATCGAGGCAGCCGAAAAGAAGCCGGTCGTCATCGGCGGCATGCCGGTCGTGAACATATGATGCGCCCAGACGCCGAAGCTGATGAAGCCGGTCGCGAGCATCGCGAGCACGATCAGCCGGTAACCGACGAGCTCCTCGCGCGCGACCGCGGCGACGATCATGCTCATCATGCCGGCGGCGGGGAGAAAGATGATGTAGACCTCGGGATGGCCGAAGAACCAGAAGAGATGCTGCCAGAGCATCGGATCGCCGCCGCGCGTCGCGTCGAAGAAGGGCCAGCCCAACGCACGCTCGATCTCGAGAAGCAGCGTACCGAGGATGATGCTCGGGAAGGCGATCACGATCATCACCGCGAAGACGAGCATCGACCAGGCAAAGATCGGCATCTTGTCGAGCGACATGCCCGGTGCGCGCGTGCGTAATACGCCGACGATGATCTCGATCGCCCCCGCAATCGCGCTGATCTCGATGAAGCCGATGCCGAGCAGCCAGAAGTCGGTATTGATCCCTGGCGAAAAGGCCTTCGAGGTAAGCGGCGGATACATGAACCAGCCGCCGTCAGGAGCAAGGCCGACGAAGATCGAGGCAAAGAAGCAGAGCCCGCCCACCGCATAAGCCCAGAAGGCATAGGCCGAGAGCCGCGGAAACGGCAGGTCGCGCGCCGCCAGCATTTGGGGCAGCAGCAACACGCCCGCCGCCTCGACCGCGGGCACCGCGAAGAGAAACATCATCACCGTGCCGTGCATGGTGAAGACCTGATTATAGGTGCCCTGCGGCAGGATCTCGAGCATCGGCGCCGCGAGCTGCGCGCGCATCAGCAGGGCAAGCACCCCCGCCGTCAGGAAGAAGAGAAAGGCGGTGCCGAGATAATAGATGCCGACATAATTATTGTTGACGACGGTCAGATATTCCCAGCCCTTGGGCTTGCACCAGATCCGCCGCAACTCCTCTTCTTCGCCCTTCGGGCGGCTACCCCTGGTGGGGAAGCGATCGTAGAGCGCGGGATCGAACCCGGTCTCCGACCTCATTTCAAGGTCACCAGATAATCGCTGACCGCGCGCAATTCCTCGCCGGTGAACTGATGATAGGCGGGCATGCGATTGCCCGGCTTGATCGCCTGCGCATCGGCGATCCAGCCGGTCATCGTGCCTGGATTATTCGGCAAGATGCCCGCGCCGAGCGTGTGGCGCGAACCGACATGGGTAAGATCGGGCCCGGCCAGGCCGTTTGCAGGCGTGCCGCGGATGGTGTGACAGGCGGCGCAGCCGCTCGACAGGAAGAGCGAGAGCCCCGGGCCCTCCCCCTCGCTTGCCGGCAAGCGCGAAGCGCGCCAGCGCGCGAAGTCGGCGGGCGCATGCGCGACGACGATGAAGCCCATCAAAGCGTGCGGCCCGCCGCAATATTCGGCGCATTGCCCCTTGTAGATGCCGGGCTTGTCGGCCTGGATCAGGAGGCGGTTGGTGCGCCCCGGGATCATGTCCATCTTGCCCCCGAGGCGCGGCACCCAGAAGCTGTGGATGACATCGGCCGCCTCGAGTTCGAGCAGCACCGGCGTACCGACGGAAATATGAAGCTCGTTCGCATCACGCAGCGTCTCGCGGCCTTCCGCGTCCTGGTAATGCACGCGCCACCACCACATTTCGCCGATGATCTTGACGCGCATTTCCTGGCCGGTGACGCGCGTCGCCGAGAGCGAACTGGTGAGCATCAGTCCCCAGACAAGAAGGCCGGTGAGCACCACGGCCGGAAAGGCGAAGCCGAGGATCCAGATCGCGCGCTCGCCGCCGAGCCGCGCCTTGAGCTTCGCCGAACCGAACAGCGCGGCCCAGAGGGCCGCAAGCACCACCAAAAGCACTGCGGTCCCGCCGAGCAGCAAGGCCCAGGCGAGCGTCGTCACCGGCTCGGAATAGGGGCCCGCCGGGTCGAACACCGCCGGCGGCCAGCCCGAGCCGGCGCTAGTCACGCAAGCTCTGGAGCCAGGCCGCGATGTCACGCGCTTCGCGCGCGGTCATCGGGATAGCGGGCATCGTGCTTCCAGGCACCACGGCAGGCGCGTCGCGTATGAAGACGGCTAGCAGAGGCAGATCGTTCGGGAGCTGCCCCGCGATCAGGCCGCGCTTTCCGAAAGCCGCAAGCGGCGGGCCAACCTGCCCCTTCGGCCAGTCGATGCCGGGCATGTCGTGACAGGCGCCGCAGCCGAGGCGTGCGGCCGCGGCCTTGCCGCGTGCGATCGCGGCGGCATCCGCGAGCGGCGGTTCGATGGGCGCGGGATCGCAAGCGGTCAGCATCAGCAGCATCGATCCCGCAAATCCCCCTTTCCAGATCATCCGACATCCTCTTGCGCCACGCTTCGGGAACCACCGCACGCCGACAATGGTTCCCGCAAGGTGCGCGCCGCTTCCCTTCTCCTCCTCCTCCCGCTGATGGGATGCGACGCGCCGCCCCATGACGACCGCTTTCGCGCCTCCGGCGAAACGCTGGCGTTCAGCGGCGGCGACGCGGGCGCCCAAGCGGCTTGCTTCACCTGTCATGGTCTCGGCGGCGAAGGCGACGGCCAAGCCAGCCCGCGCCTCGCCGGCCTCGACCCCGGCTATCTTCACCGCCAGCTCGCCGATTATGCCAACGGGCGGCGCGAGCATCCACTGATGCACTCGATCGCGCTCAAACTGTCCGACGCCGACCGCGCGAAGGTCGCGGCCTATTATGCCGCCCTCCCCGCGCCCCCGCGCGCTCCCGCGAAACCCGCTGTGGAGGGGGCGGTCCTCTACCTGCGCGGCGATACCGCGCGCGGTCTTGCGCCCTGCGCAAGCTGTCACGGCGCGAACGGCGAAGGCGATGCGGCGAACCCGCCGCTTGCTGGCCAGCCTGCGCCCTATCTCGAGGCGCAGCTTGCCGCATGGCGCGCGGGCAAGCGGAACAATGATCCGCTCGGCGAGATGCGGGCAATCAGCCGCCGGCTTTCGCCTTCCGAGGCGCGCGCGGTTTCGGCTTATGCGGCGGGCCTTTCTCCGCCTCACCCTCCAGATCGGGCAGCATCCCGCGCAGCACATCGTGGCGATCCCAGAAATGATGCTTCAGCGCCGCGCCGACATGGATCGGGATCATCGCCACCAGGAGGAGGATGAGTAAGGCGTGGATGCCCTCGGCCCAGTCGAGTATCCACCATTGCACCGCGGGCGTGAGCGTATCGAAAGGCATATAGGGAAAGGGGATGAGTCCCGCGATCTTCAGCGGCTCGCCCTCGACCGCCGACCACATCGCCCAGCCGCTGAGCGGCAGCCCGAAGAAGCAGAGATAGAAGAGGATGTGGGTGACGTAGGCCGCCATCGTCTGCCAGCCGAGCCGGTCGGCATCGTTCACCGGACCCGGGATCACCAGCCTCCACAGCGCCCGCATCGCGGCGAGGACAAGCATAAGAAGTCCGATCTCCGCGTGGGTGCGAAAGGCCTCGATCTTGTTGCCGCCCGCGGGAATCCGGCTCATGTGCCATCCCCACCAGAGCTGGAAGAGGACGAGCGCCGCCATCACCCAGTGGAAGGTCTGGCCGACAGGCGAGTAGCGCCGGTCGGCGGCGTAGCGCGCCGCCCAGGCCTGGAGCGCCGCGATCATCGCGCCGCTGCGGCCGGCGGCGCGAGCATGTGCCAGCCGCGCCATAGTGCCGCAGCGAGATAGAAGACGGCGGCGGGCGCCCACATGATGAGCCCGGCCAGTTGCTGGTCCTCGAGCGGGGTCAGGCCCCAGGCCAATGTCGATGCAGCATGCGGCGCATAAAGCGGCGATGCGGCGAAGGTGATCAGCGCACCGAGCAGCCCCATCTGGACCATCATCGCGAGCAGGAGCAGGATCGCGGTGGGCGAAGACGCGCGCCGCAGCGCGCCCCAGAAAGTCATCGCGCTGACGAGCAGCGACAGCTGCATCGTCCAGAAAATCAGGTCGTTCGAGAACGCTGCCGCATAGGGCGCGGGCGCGTGCCAGACCCAGAAGAGGAGGATGTGCCCCCCCGCCCACAGCGCCGCTCTCCCGGAGACGACGAGACGCGGAAGGCCCCATAGAAGCAGCGGAGCGGCGACAGCAGTCAATATGACATGATGCACTACGCGTACCGAGAAGAGCGCCGAGGACAGGGCGCAGAGCGGCGATACGAAAAGAAGCACCAATACCGCCGTCCCGGCCCAAAAGGCAGGAGCAGCATCGCGGCGCCAGGCAAGAGAAGCGACCAGTCCGAGCCCGAGCAACAGCCAGGGATCGCCGTTCCAGCGCCCGAGCCAGTCGCTGGGCAGCGGCGCCGCGCCGCAATAGGGAATCCAGCCTCGGTCCAACATGCCCTTCCTCTGCCATTCGAACGTCGCGCCCGCGCGCGAGTTCCGCGCGCGTCCACGAAACCAATCGCCAGCCGGTGCATTGTTCGAGGGGGCGGAGCAGGCGGAGAATGAGGTTGGCGACACAATCTTCCATGAACAGACCTTCCATGAGCAGACGGTCCGTCCACCCGCTCCACGCGATCCTGCTCGCTTTCCCGATCGCGCTGTTCGCCAGCGCGCTTCTCTCCGACATCATTTATCTCAAGAGTGCCGAGATGCAGTGGAGCAATTTCTCGGCCTGGCTGATCATCGGCGCGCTCGTCTTCGGCGCCCCGGTCCTGCTCTGGGCGGCGATCGGCCTCTTCCGCCGGCGCCGCAACCCCGAGCGGACCCGTGCGCTCGTCTATTTCCTGCTCCTGCTCGTCATGTGGATTGCCGGGCTGATCAACGCCTTCAAGCATAGCCAGGACGCGTGGAGCTCGGTCGGCGCCGCCGGGGTGGCCCTGTCGATCGTCTCGGCGCTCACCGCGCTCGCCGCGGGATGGATTGCCTATAGCGGCGAAAGGATCGCCCGATGAGCCCGCGCTTTCTCCTCACCGGCCTCCTCGCCGCGAGCGCGCTCGCGGCGTGCAGCGGCGGCGACGAAAGCCTCGACCAGACGGGCGCGAGCCCCAAGCTTCCCGCGCTCGACGAGACGCTCGTCCCGCCGATGAAGATCGCCAAGCCGCAAGGCTGGAACGGCGAAATTCCGACCGTGCCGAAGGGCTTCACGATCACCCCCGTCGCGACCGATCTCAAGATACCCCGCCAGATTCTTGTCCTGCCCAATGGCGACATCCTTGTCGCCGAAGGCTCGGGCGGTCATGCACCGAAATCGCGGCCCAAGGATGTGATCGCGGGTTATATCAAGAGCCTCGGCAAGAGCAGCGTCAAGGGCGGCGATCGCATCACCCTGCTGCGCGACGCGAACGGCGACGGCAAGCCCGAGCTGCGCACGACCTTCATCAAGGATCTCGATGCGCCCTATGGTCTCGCGCTGGTGAACGGCAACCTCTATGTCGCCAACCAGGGCGCGCTGCTGCGCTTCGCCTATAGCGACGGGGCGACAAGCATCGCCGGAAAAGGCGAAGAGGTCACCAAGCTCCCGTCACAGATCAATCACCACTGGACCAAGTCGCTCGCCGCGAGCCCCGATGGCAGCAAGCTCTATGTCGGCATCGGCTCGAACAGCAATATCGGCGAACGCGGCCTCAGCCTCGAGGAAGATCGGGCGGTTATCTGGGAGGTCGATCCCGCGACAAAAGCGAGCCGCATCTATGTCTCGGGCATTCGCAACCCGACCGCGCTCGCTTTCGAGCCGACATCGAACATGCTGTGGGCGGTGGTCAACGAGCGCGACGAACTCGGCGCCGAGCTTGTCCCCGACTATCTCACCTCGGTGAAGGAGGGCGCCTTCTATGGCTGGCCGTACAGCTATTGGGGCCAGCATGTCGATCCGCGGGTGCATCCGCAGAAGCCTGACCTCGTCAAGACCGCGATCGCGCCCGACTATGGCCTCGGCTCGCATGTCGCCCCGCTCGGGCTCAGCTTCGCCAGCGGCACCGGCTTCCCGGGCTTTGCCGAGGGCGCTTTTATCGGCGAGCATGGCAGCTGGAACCGCCAGCATCTCGCCGGTTACAAGGTGAGCTTCGTGCCTTTTGCCGGCGGCAAGCCCGCGGGCAAGCCGAGGGATTTCGTGACCGGCTTCATCAAGGATGGCCGCGCACGCGGCCGCCCGGTCGGGGTCACCTATGATGCGGCGCGCGGCGCGCTCTGGATCGCCGACGATCTTTCGAACACGGTGTGGCGCGTTACGGGTCCAACACCGCTCGCGCTTGCCTCTCCGGTCGGGCCGGCAGCAGGTCAGAAATGATCTAGCCAGCCTTGCCCGGCTTGAAGCGGATCACCCGCCAGACATAATAGAGCAGCAGCGCCGTCATGATCGCCGTACTGACAGGGCCGAGATATTTTTCGACGCCTTCGAAACGCGCGCCGAGCATATAGCCCGCCCCCGCGAGCGCGCCCGTCCAGACGCCCGCGCCGAGCGTGCTCAGGAGGATGAAGCGCGTCGGCGGCATCGCGAATACCCCCGCCGGGATCGAGATCAAGGTGCGCAGGCCGGGAACGAGATGAGCGAGCGGCACCGCCCAGCTGCCATGACGGCAGAACCAGTTTTCGATCTTCGCAATATCGTCGCCGTTCAAGGTGATCCAGCGGCCGTGGCGGTCGGCCCAGCGGCGCAGGCGCTTGTCGCCGATGCGCCGCGCGATCGCGTACCAGAAGAGGGCGCCCGCAAGCGTTCCGGCGAGACCAGCGAGGATGACGAACGGAAGGCTGTACTTGCCGTCGGCGGCGCCGAAGCCGGCGAGCGGCATGATGATTTCCGAGGGGATGGGAGGAAAGACATTCTCGAGGAACATGAGCAGGACGATGCCTGCATAACCCATCGTCTCGACAAGTTCGGTGATCCAGTCGGTCATCGCGGCGGAATATCCACAATCGTCTCCCGTGCCCCCGCAGTGCTCCGTCACCCCGCCGCCTGCGCGACCGCGCGTTCGAGCTCCTTCTGCCCGAACGGCTTGCCGAGGCGCTGCAATCCCTGCGCAACGTCGACCGGGGTCTCGCCATAGCCGGTGGCGAGAATGACCGGGAGCGCGGGACGCTCGGCGCGCGCGGCGGCGATCAATTCGCTGCCGGTCATGCCGGGCATCGCCTGGTCGGTGATCAGGATCGCGATATCGGGATGCGCGCGGAGCAACTCGAGCGCTTCGTCGCCCGATCCCGCCTCGATCACCTGGTGGCCGAGATCCTCGAGCAGCGCCGCGGTATTCATGAGGATGATCGCATCGTCGTCGACGACCAGAATGCGCCGGCTCGCGGTCTGCGCCGCTTCGGCAGGCTGGGCTTCGGGCAATGCGGTGCCGGTTTTCTCGTCGCTCAATGGCAGCCAGATATGCGCGCTCGTGCCGCGCCCGACCTCGCTCTCCATCTGCAGCGCGCCGCCGATCTGCTGCGCGAAACCATGGACCATCGACAGGCCGAGGCCGGTGCCCTTGCCGATACCCTTCGTCGTGAAAAAGGGATCGGCGGCGCGCGCGAGCGTCGCGGCATCCATGCCCGCGCCATTGTCGGTGACCGACAGCCGGACATAACGGCCCGGAGCGAGGTCGGCGACAGCGCCGCGCCCGACATCCTGCTCGATCGCGCCGATCGCGATCGCACCGCCGCCCGGCATCGCGTCGCGCGCGTTGACCGCAAGGTTGAGGAGCGCCATTTCGAGCTGGTTGACGTCGGCGGCGACCGAAACGAGCCCCGCGGGAAAGCGCGTCTCGATCACGAAGGCGGGCCCGAGCGCGCGCTGCAGCAATTCCATCATGCCGCCAACGAGCTGCGGTAACACGACCGCCTCGGTCGAGAGTTCCTGTCGCCGCGCAAAAGCGAGCATGCGCTGGGTGAGCGCAGCGCCGCGATCTGTTGCCAGGAGGCAATTGTCGAGAAGCTTCGCCGCCTGGGGTTCGAGATCGGACCGTTTGCGTAGCAGTTCGAGGCCGCTTCGGATCGCCATCAGGAGATTGTTGAAGTCATGCGCGATCCCGCCGGTGAGTTGACCGATTGCCTCGAGCTTCTGCGACTGAAACAGCGCCTCGCGCGCCAGCTCGAGCTCGTGCTGCGCCTCTTCGCGCTCGGAGATGTCGCGGGTGATCTTGGCAAAGCCGATCAGCGTGCCGTCGTCGTCGTGGATCGCATCGATCACGACGCTCGCGCGAAAGCGCGTTCCATCCTTGCGGATCCGCCAGCCCTCGGCGGCAAAGCGGCCTTCGCGCCGCGCCGTGTCCAGGGCTCGCTCCGGTTCCTGCGCCGCGCGGTCGGTCTCCTGGTAGAAGGAAGAGAAATGGCGTCCGATGATTTCATCGGGGCGATAGCCCTTGATCCGCTCGGCCCCGGCATTCCAGCTCGAGACATGGCCTTCGCCGTCGAGCATGTAGATGGCATAGTCGGTCACCCCCTGCACGAGCAGGCGGAACTGGGTCTGGCTGCGCTCAAGCGCCGCGGTACGGTCGGCAACGCGCATTTCGAGCGTCTCGTTGAGATCACGCAGCCGTTCGGCGGTCTTGCGCAGTTCCTCTTCGGTGCCGACGCGCTCGATATGCGCCCAGCTCCGGTCGGTCACGTCGCGGATGAGCGCGAGCTCATTGTCACTCCAGACATGCGGGTCGCGGTGATGGATCGCCATCAGGGCGGTGAGCCGCCCATCCTTCACCAAAGGCATGCAGATCGTCGCCGCGATGCCGATATCGCGAAAAGTCGCCGCCGCCGCCGGGGGAAGCTCGGTGCTGTTGTTATGGACGACGAGCGGCTGGCCGGCATTGAGGTTATGCACGGCCCGCTCGCCGAACGCAGCGAGTTGATAATGGCCGACGATCGAGGCCGAGCCTTCGGCCGTCCAGTCGCCGCGGATCGTAAAGCCGTCGCCATCCTCGTCCATGTCGGCATAGGCGCAGATCGAGACGCCCAGTTCCTCGCCGACCATCCTTGTGGTTGTCGCCAATATTTCGTCGGCGTCGGTGCTCGTCATCGTCTGGCGCCCGAGGGCATCGAGAAAGCGCAGCCGCGCTTCGCTTTCGCGCAGCGACGCGGCCGCCTTGATCGCCTCGCTGGTCTCGACGACCACCGCGAGCACGCCCGCGGGCGCGCCATCGTCACCAAAGACCGGCGAATAGTCGAGGTTCATCCATACATCTTCGAGCCCGCCGGTACGGTCGAGCTGGAGCAGATGATCCTTGTAGGCGAGCGTGCCGCCGGCGAGCCCGACTCTCATGACATTGTCGTTGAACTCGGCCACCTCCGGCCAGGCCTCCCGAACGGGTAACCCGAGGATGCGCGGATGATTTTCGCCGGCGAACACCGAATAGCCGTCGTTGTAGATCATCGTGCCGGGCTCGCCCCAGAGCATGACCATCGGCACCGGCGAATGGATGAGAAACGCAACGATGGCCTTCAGGCTCGGGGACCAGCCGCTGATCGGTCCGAGCGCGGATCCCGACCAGTCATGGGCGGCAATCAACCGGCCCATTTCCCCGTCGTGGCGGAGAAAGTCACGGTCGCCGTCGCCATTTCGCTTTCCCCATGCGCTCCACATGCATTTTTCCCCTGCTTTTTTCGCTTGGCTTAACGACCGATCGCGCGGGACAGTTCCAGCCAGCCGCTCAGCTTTCGGAAATCGTCTCATCCTCGATCGCGGCGCGGATCATCCGGTCCCAGACGGCCGCATCGCCGACGGCAAGCATGCGGCCGCTCGGCTCGCGCAGGGTGCGCAGCACAGCGAGCGCGGCATCGGCATGGTCGGGCCACAGCGCATCGACCGCTTCTGCGGCCGATTCCATGTCGCCTTCGCCATTTCTGCTCAGCGCATGGGCCGCGAGCGTGCGGGCAACGCGCTCGACCGGCATGGTCGCGGCGCGGTCAAAGTCGCCTGCCATCAGGATTTCTTCAGATAGGCGCGCACAGCATCCGCGGAATTGCCGACGGCGTCGACCGCCTCGCGCAGTTCCGCTTCGCTTACCCCAAGGCTCTGCGTCCAGTCGCGCACTTCATAGTCTTCGCCAAGGCTGATCCTATCTCGGTCGGGCGATCCCACATGCGTCTTGTCGTCGGCCATGATCCACTCCTTCGTGTATCCCCGGTCAACGCCTGCGCGCCGCGCGGGTTGCAGCAGCACGGCCTGCTCACGGCCGGGGAACCAAGGCGTCCCCGTCGAGTAGAGACTCCATGACCCGCTTCCCCGCCTCCCGCCGCAACAAGGAAACTGTCCGGAGCGATCCCGGCGATACCAGAATGCTGCTCAAATGCGCTCAGTCAAAAGCGCTGGCCCGCTGGGGCGATGGCGCCGGCCGCGAGCTTCCCGACCTGTGAAGATCGCGACCTACAATGTGAACGGGATCGCGGGCCGGCTGCCCGTGTTGCTCCGATGGCTCGCGCTCGCCGAGCCCGACATTGTCGTGCTGCAGGAGCTCAAATCGCCGCAGGAGGCATTCCCGAGGGCCGCAATCGAGGCAGCGGGCTATCAGGCTATCTGGCACGGCCAGAGCCGGTGGAATGGCGTCGCGCTCTTGAGCCGCGTCGGCGAGATCCACGAGACGCGCCGCGGCCTGCCCGGCGACCCGAAGGACGAACAGAGCCGCTATATCGAGGCAGCGGTCGGCGGCATTCTCGTCGCCGGCCTGTATCTCCCCAACGGCAACCCCTACCCTGGCCCCAAGTTCGATTACAAGCTCGACTGGATGGAGCGACTTCACGCGCACCTCCGCTCGCTCGTCGATCTCAAGGCCCCCGTCGTCGTCGCGGGCGACTTCAATCTCATCCCGACCGAGGCGGACGTCTACAAGCCCGAGCGCTGGAAGGACGACGCGCTCTTCGCGACCGAAGCAAGGGCCGCCTACCGGCGCCTCCTCGACCAAGGGTGGATAGATGCGATCCGCCATCTCCACCCCAAGGAGACCATCTATACCTTTTGGCACTATTGGCGCCAAAGCTTCGAACGCAACGCGGGCATCCGTATCGATCATCTGCTGCTCAACAAGCCCGCGACGAAACGCCTCGAGGCGGCCGAAGTCGACCTGCGCCCGCGCGGCTGGGAAAAAACGAGCGATCACACCCCGGTATGGGTCGAGCTCGGCGACGCACCGAGCCGCAAGGCCAAGAAGGAGATATCATGACCCAAGCCGAAACCTTCATCCTCCGCCAGCAGGGCTGGGTTCCGAACAACGAGCGGCTGCCCGTCCTCCTCTACCGAGGCGCCGTCAAAGCCGAAGGCAGGAAAGCCGCTGAAGCCTTCGAGCAGCTCTTTGCGAACCATGGCTGGCCGCCGCAGTGGCGGGGTACCGTCTTCGACTATCATCATTATCACTCCACCACGCACGAAGCGCTCGGCATCTTCGCCGGATTTGCGACGCTCCAGCTCGGCGGCCCCGGCGGCAAAAGCGTCGACGTGCAGGCCGGCGACGCGCTCCTGCTCCCGGTCGGCACGGGCCACTGCCGCGTCGCGGGCAGCGAAGATTTCCAGGTCGTGGGCACCTATCCCGATGGGATGAACTGGGATATTTGCACCGAGGCGCCCTCGACCCAAACCCGCGCCCTAATGACAGCGCTACCCCTGCCCCATCGCGATCCCGTCACCGGCCTTCCCGGTCCCTTCGAAGCCGCCGGCGACGACTGACGCAATGCCGACCGGCGCGGGCGGCACCGTCCAGAGGTGCGGCGTACTCGCTCCCATTTTCGCGAGCATGCGGTCGCCATCCCAAAGCTCGACTTCGGCGCCGCGGGCGCGCGCCTCGGCGAGATGCAGCGCGTGGTCGCTATCGGCGGCGTCAAGCGCGACACGCTGGGTCCCCGCAGCGCCGGCGGGCCTGATTACCAGATAGAAGCGGTGCATGGCATGCTCCACCATCGTTGCGACCGGGCCATCGGGGCGCGATGAGACTCGCGCATCCTTCGGCAGCCAAGTTATCTTATGCAAAAACGACCCGCCGCTCAAGACTCGCTCCGGCACAGCAACGCGGTCTGCGGCATGTCCGGCTCCTATCGAAGAAAATTGCCGCCGCGCGCGCCGCGCGGGAACGAAAGCCGGGGCCGGCGCGTTTCCTGCACCTCTCCATATGAAAATATGGTCAGAATTTAAGTCCTGTCTTCGGACGGACTTTAGGAAAGCCCCGCCGCAGAAATGCGACGGGGCTTACCCTTTTCGACCCACGGACAATCTGACCGCCCGGTGCGCAGGGCCGAAGAGCAAGCGCTCTTGGCGTCCCTGCCGTTGCGCAACCCTGGCCCGGGCAAATTGCCGCGTCCGGCCCCACATCCGGGCGACTACGGAAGGCGTCTGCCGCCGCCGGACTACGTCCAAATGCTGCCACGTCCCCCGAATTCGAACATCGACGACGCCGACAATCAAAAAGCATGCGCGGGACGCGGAACAAACCGCCGCCGTCGGTCGATTTAGGAATCAGAAATTCTCTGCGAACGGGGCTTGATCGTTAATGGAGATGGCAGATGTCATCCTGTTCGGAGCATATGATTTGGGCCGCAGCCACCGATGTCAGGCAGCGCTACGCCGACCGGGCCGAGAGCGTCGTCGAGCAGCAAATAAGCTGGTCGCGCGAGCGGTCCGCGCAAGGCGAAATCGACTATTGGAGCGCTGTGCTTGATCGCCTTGCCCAGATGCGCGTACCGCGCTCCAATGAGCCGGGCGCACCCGCGGCTGATATCCCGAGACCGCAGTCCGGCTAAGCGGCATCGATTGTTGAGGCCCGGCCTTCCGCCTGCGGTCAAAGCCGGGCTGGTCTTTGGCATGCGACGATTGCGGCGATGACCGAAAGCGTTTCTTGCGGGTCGCGAACGCGCACCGTGTCGAGCCCGAGTTCCAGAGCCGGATAATCATTGCCGCCGGGAAAGATCGCGTCGCCGATAAACAGCATATCGTCCAGCGCGATACCACTCGCATCGCGAAGCTTCGCGAGGCCATAACCCTTGTCCACGCCCTCGCGCGTGATGTCGATGGATGTCGCTCCGCCCATGTTGATCGAGAGCCCCGGGAGGCGCCTGCGCAGGTCGGCCTGGATGATCTTGCGCTTTGCAAAATCGGGATCCCAAATCTCCTTGGCATGGATCGGCGCCTGTTGGCCGAGCGCCGAAAAGGTGATCTGGCTGCCGCGATCCTCGATGCGCTCGCCCCACACTTGTTCGGGCACGAAACCCGTCGCGGAGAGCGCCGCGTCGAACGCTTCGAGGATGTCGCGTTTTTGCCCCTCCTCGAAGAGTTCGGCGTAGACGGGCTGCCAGCCATGCACGCTGTGCGTATAGAGCTTTGTCCCCGTTGTAGGCATCAGCCACAGGCGGGCCCGGTCGGCGCGCGCGGGGAGCCGGCTCGCCACCTGCTTGTCGAACTGCGGCCAGTCGCCGCCCGAGATCACCGCCACGTCGGCGACACCAAGCAGGTCGGCCAGCGCCTCGCCCATCTCGGGCTCGAGCGGCTGTTTGCTCTCCGCGAGGGTTCCATCGAGATCGAAGGCGGCGAGCTGCTTCATGGCGGACAATGCTCCTGATGGGGGATGATCGTCCCCGGCGGTCGCCAGGGATGCCACACCAATCGATCGGCACTGCCGATAGTTCCACGCCGCGGCGCTGCGGAACGATGACGCGCGCCGCGACTTGATAGCGGCATCGGCGGGCGTGCCGCCGCCTCCAAAGGGAAGGAACCGTCCATGGGTTTTGCTGTCGACCGCCTCGTCTTCGGCCCCGACGATGTCGATCTGTCGCGCTCGCCGCTCGCGGGCCATTTCGATGCCGAGACCTATGTGCTCGGCGCCTTCAATCCCGGGCTGACGCGGCTCGCGAACGGCAATCTGCTGATGCTGGTGCGCGTCGCCGAGGCGCTCCGTACCCCGATATTCGATGGCCATGTCCACTGTATTCGCTGGGCCGCTGGCAAATATGCCCTCGATGCTTGGCCGCTCGATCTGTGCGATACCGCCGATCCCCGGAAGTTCATGGTGCGCGGCGGCAAATGGCGGGTGATGGCGCTGACCTCTCTGTCCTGGCTCCTCCCGGTCGAGCTCACCCCCGACGGCCTCGAAGTCATCGCCGTTCATTATGATCGCGCGGTCGCGCCGCAGGGAGACTATCAATGCTATGGCGTCGAGGATGCGCGGATCAGCCGTGTCGGCGAACGCTGGTTGATGACGAGCTGCTCGGTCAGCCCCGAGCGGCATTCGACTACCCTCTATAGTTCGGAGAATGGTCTGGACTGGACTTTCGAGGATATCGTCCTCGACCATCAGAACAAGGACATGCTGATCTTCGAGGGCCGGATCGACGGGCAATATTGGGCGCAAACCCGCCCGCTCGGCGATCTTTACTTTGCCTATCCCCCGGGCTCCGAGTGGCGCGCGGGCCCTTCGATCAATCTTGCTACCTCGCCCGACGCGCTACACTGGAAACCCCATCGCGCGCCGGGCATCCGCCCGCATGCCGATACCGTGGCGACGGCGCGGATCGGCGGCGGCACCCCGCCCATCCTGACCGACGATGGCTGGCTGACCCTTTGGCACGGGGTCGAGCCCAAGGAGATCGTCGGCATCTACCGAACCTATTGGTCGCTTCTCGACCGCGACGATCCGGCGCGCGTCGTGCGCACCGAAGATGCACCGCTGCTCGAGGCCGACCCCGAACTCACGCGGCCGCTTGAGGACAAGCTCTATGTGCGTGATGTCGTGTTCACGACCGGCATCGCCGATGCCGGCGATCATTATGTCGTTGCCTCGGGCGAAGCCGATCTCGCGTGCCGCATCACCCATATTCCCAAGGCGGTCTTCGGCCTCCGGGGCTCCGCGCGGACAATATGATTAACCTCGATCAACCGCCGGGAACATTTGCCCCTGTCGCGCCTTAAAAGGGAACAAAATCGGCAGGAATGAGACGTCCAACAGGAAACGACCCGCATGAAATCGAGCGCGCTTCAGGACGGCACCGCGCCGGTCACCCCCTATCTCCTTACGCTCAGCGACGCGTTCGCGAGCATGCGCGGCAAGCCGCTGGCGGCCTTCACCGCGGGCGAACTCGCCGCCGAGGTGCGCATTCTCGGCGATGCCCTCTGGTTGATCGTTCGCCGACCCGGCCAGGGCGGGATTGCGCTTCGCGCCGCAGCATGGGCCGGCGAGACCGTCGCCAGGGCGATGAAGCCCGCGCTTGGCGAGATCGCCCGTATTCGCGTCACGAGCGGGCTTGGCGTACATATCGTCTCGGTGCGTTCAGGCGCGCGGACGCTTCCCTATTTCCGCCTCATCACGCGCTTCACGCCGAGCGCGCCGACACGGCTCCCTTTCGTGCCCCGCGATCTCTATCCGCTCGATCGCCATGACGAGCCGCTCGGTGCGCACGGCCGCGTTCATGCGGTACAGCGCGGCCTCAACACGGGCCTTCTTTATTTTCAGCTCGACGATCCGGCCGCGGGCAGCTTTTTCTACTTCCAGAATCTGACCGCGCTCAACGATTATTGCCGCGCGACAGGCACGAAGCCCGAGGATGTCGTCGGCGGCGAGTGGCCCGAGCTCGGCTTCCTCCTTCCGACCCCCGACCAGGGCGCCGGGGCCGGGACAGAACCGCTCATTGCCGGCAAGGAGATCATCCTTTCCGATGCGATCCTGCTGTGCCGCCCCGACGGGCCGAGCGACGAACGCGACTGCGCGCGCCACTTCCTCCAGATGCTCGGCGGTGCGTACCAGCTTCTCGATCTGCCGCCGACCGAGTTTCGCGACTGGATCGATCGCGCGGGCCGCACGCTCGACGACCTGGACAGCGCGCCCGAGGCGACGATCCGCCATTACGGGCATCGCTATGTGCATCCCTATACGGCGGCCGAATATCCCGACATCATGGTGCAGATGTCGATCGTCCAGGCGATCCACGACTGGGGCAAATGGCAGGGCGAGCCGCACCCACTCGAGGCCGAGTTCAAGGCGGGGCTGAACAAATTCTGGGATCCGAAACTGAAGACATTGCGGCGCTATCTGCCCAATGTCGGAGACGACAAGGATGCCGATGCGGTCGACAGCTGGTATCTTTACCACCCGCTCCTCAATCTCGGCCGCCTCGCGCATGGCGGCGACAAGCAGGCCAAGACGCTGTTCCTGAAGTCGATGGACTATGCGATCAAGGCGGCGCGCCATTTCGACTATAAATGGCCGATCCAGTACAAGATCACCGACTTCTCGGTGATCACCGAGACCGCAGGCGCCGACGGGCGCGGGCAGACCGACGTCGGCGGCGTCTATGCCTGGGTGATGCTGCAGGCGTTCGACCTCACCGACGACAAGCGCTATCTCGACGAGGCGCGCGCTGCGATCGATGCGGCGATCGGCCTCGGCTTCGGCATCAACTATCAGGCCAATCTTACCGCCTGGGGCGCTGCGGCGTGCATGCGGCTGTGGCGGATCACCGACCGCGACGTCTACCGCGACCAGAGCTATGTCTATCTCGCGAGCTTCTTCCACAATTGCGAGATATGGGAAAGCGAGCTCGGCCACGCGGTCCACTACCGCAATTTCCTCGGGGTGACCTGCCTCCAGGACGCACCCTATATGGCGATCTACGAATGCTTCGACAGCTTCTCGGCGTTCGAACATTATCTGGACGACAGCGGCCCCGACCTCGAGCCCGCGGCGCGGATGCTGATCGCGGAATATTGCAAATATGCGCTCGACCGCGCTTGGTTCTACTATCCGGATGCGCTCCCGCCGCAGGCGATCGCGAAGGAACAGCGCGAGCATAATGGTCATATCGACCGCAAGCTCTCCTTCCCGCTCGAGGATCTCTATCCCGACGGGCAGGAAGCGGGCCAGGTCGGCCAGGAGATTTACGGCGCCGGCGCGGCTTTCGTGTTCGCGACTCGGTCGTTCCACAAGGTCGAGGGCGCCCCCTTTCTACTCTATTGCGATCATTTCGTCCGCGCGAGCGAGCGCACCGATACGCAGGCGCTGTCGGTCACGCTCGACGGCGGCGAGACCTGCACGGCGCGTTTGAGCTTCGTGCGTGCAAAGCGCCGCAAACTCCCGCGCACCCATGTGGCGACGGTCGATGGCGACGTGCTGCGCCCCCATGCGACGAGCGCCGACCGTATCGACTATCTGGTGCCCGCGAGCGGCCGCCTCGTGTTGCGCTGGGAGGCCTGAGGATGGGCAGAGGCCGCAGACAATCGGCACGCAGCGCGCGCGCAAGACTACCACGCCCGCGGAGCCGGCAGGATGATTTCGGCACCGTAATTTTTTGAACGAAGGAAGGAGATAGGATCATGGCCAGGACAGCAGCATCTCGCGCGGACGGGACGAGGACATCGGGTTTCGGCAAGCTCCTCGGCGTCGCGGTACTGGGGGCGCTCGTATGGTTTACGCGCAGGCAGCCGGGCGAGCCGCCGAAGCAGGATGACCATGCGACGGCCTTTGCCGACAACGAGACCGACCGCGAAAACTTCGATCAGACGCGCTCGGCGGGTCCGGACGGGATGCGCTCTCAACCGCGCCGGGCGTGGGACCGCATCGACCAGGCGGCCGACGAATCCTTCCCCGCCAGCGACCCGCCGGCCTATTGAGCGCGCAGTCGTGGCGAGGGAGACTTTGCGCTTCGCTGGCGAAGCGATCGCAGAACAGGCACCGGTGACCGGCAAGGGCCGGCGGCGCACCTACACGCTACTCTATGAAGAGGATGCGCTCGGCCTGCCGAAGCGGATCGAGTTCGAGGCCGAGAGCCCGGCGGCGGCGCTCGAGATCGCGATGGGCGAAGCCGAAGGGCGACGAGCGCTCTTGCTCGCCGACGGCGAGCCGCTCTGCCAGCTGGTGAAGGCGGCGGCCGACCCTACACCTTTCTGGATCGTGGCGCGCGACAGCGCGCGTCTCGATCCTACCGGGGGGGCCGCCCGATGAGCCGCGCCCCGCCCGTCCGGTCCAGCCTCTACGCGCGTCTTCGCGTCCCGATGCTCGTCCTCGCACCCGATGCGCTTGGTCTCGTCGCCGCGCCAGATTTCAGCACGTGAGCGGCGATTGTTGCACATGCTCAAGCCGGAGACGCGTGCGAACAGCATCGGTTCGACGATCATGCATGACGCTTCTTTTTTCCCGAATGAATTCCCCATCGAAGAGAGAGCGTCGGGAAAGCTGCGCGGCGACGCGCGCGTCCCGACGTCTCAGATATTTTTCGCGCACCGGCGGCCGGGATGGAACCCCGACTATCGACGGGCGTCAGTAGACGAAGGGGAGCGGGCACCGCGGCTCTCCTTGCTGGCTCCGGCCCGTTCGCTCCCCGCTCGAACAGGAGAGGACGCACGATGATCGACGAAAGTGACGCGCATACCGAGGCACCCGATCTCAAGGGGCGCAGAGCGATCGTGACCGGCGGCACGACGGGGATCGGCCGCGCGATCGCAGTGCTGCTCGCGAGCGAAGGCGTGAAGGTTTTCATCTGCGGGCGGACCCCCGAGCATCTCGACGATGCGTTGCAGCGCATCGGCGAAGTCGGTCACGGCGACGGCATCAATGTCGACCTCTCGATCCCGCAGGATGTCGACCGATTCTTCGACGCGGCTACCGATTTTCTCGGCGGTATCGACATCGCGGTGATCAACGCCGCTGTTCCCGCGGCTGCGCTTGCCGATTCGGGTGAGAGCGAGACACGCTACCAGCTCGAGACCGATTTCAGCGCCTATCTCATCTGCGCGCAGGAAGCCGCGCGGCGTATGGAAAGCGGGAGCGATATCATCTTCATCGGATCGATGTCGGCAGTATCGCAAAAGCCCGGCAGCTCGATCTATGTGGCCGCGAAGGCCGGCATCGAGGGCTTCGTGCCGGCGTTCCGCAAGGAGCTCGCCGAGGAGGATATCAAGGTGGGGCTTATCGAGCCGGGCTTCACCGGCGCCGACTTCCAATATCCCGAATTCCCGCCCGAGAAGCAGAAAGAGCTGATCCACGCGAGCAAGATGCTGCGTGCCGAGGATATCGCGGTGGCGGCACATTTCATGCTGACGCAGCCGCGGCGCACCGCGGTCTCGCTGATCCGCGTCGAGACGCGGCTCGAACATCCCTGATTCAGACCGAAGGAGCCGATCATGTCGACCAATATTCTGACCAGTAGCAAGAGCCCCGCCTTTCTTCTCGGCGCAGCCGCGGCGGGCTTCGTCGTCGGTCTCGCCGCCAATTTCGGTCGTAAGGCGGTGGTCCAGGGGATTACCGCCGCACAAGGCGAGTGGGACGAAGGCCTCAAGGCCGAGCACCGGCTGACGCTGAGGCTCTTCGATGCGATCGAGAAGACCGACGCGACGCAGACGTGGAAGCGCGGCATGCTGCTCACCCAGCTCAAGCATGCGCTCGGCAAGCATGCGTTCGAAGAGGAGAATGTCGTCTATCCGGCGATGCGCGACCATGGCCAGGTCGAGGATGCCGACCAGCTCGTGCACGACCATGGTTATGTGAAGCAATATCTTCACGACCTCAGCGAGATCGCAAACGACGATCCCGCATGGATCGCCAAGATCCGCGAATTCCGCGCCGATATCGAGACGCATATCGAGCAGGAGGAAGGCGAGCTCTTCCCGCGCCTGCGCGCCGCGCTCGGCGCCGAAGGCAACAGGCATGTCACCGCCGAGATGAACAAGGCCGGCTTCGCCGCCGCCTGATCGCGCACGACCAAAGGAGAATGAAGATGAGCGATACCACTCCCCGCGGCCCGCTTGGCGATGCCCGCCCCGACAAGGAACCGCGCGCGCCTACCCCCGGGTCGCGCAAACAGGAGAAGGTCGAAGACCGCGACAATGTCGGCACCGCGCAGCCCGAAGATTATCCGGTCGGCGAGCGCGAGGATGGCGACGTCACCGCCGCGCAAAACCGCGGCAAGCGAGCGAACAAGCAAGGCAGCGGCCCGGTTACCGGCAGCGGCGCGGGAGCCGGCGGCGGCGGTAATCCCGAGGATTATGACGATGATCCGCAGGCGGGCGGCGGCCACAAGCCTATCCGCACCGATCACGGCCCGAAGACCGGTGCTGACGCCCCCGTCGGCGGCAGCCGCTAACGGCGGAGGAAGGATGAAGCGCCGCCGTTGGCTCCGCTGAGAGGGCCATGCCGACGGGCAACGAACGCCATCGCGACATTCGACAGTCGCTGATGAGACGCCGAGCCAGCTTGGACTCGCGGTCGTCGCTGGCCATTTCTTCGCCCGCTGGCGGCGCTTCGGAACCTGCCTTTATCGACAGACGTTTAGCTCTCATCCACAATGCGGCGGGGTGCGGGTCCAATCGGAGCCGCTGGTTCGGATTGTGGATGAGGACCGAAGGTGGGTGCACAAACGATACTCGTCGTCGAAGATGAGTTTCTCATCCGGTTCATGCTGGCCGATTCCCTTCGCGAGATCGGATATCAGGTGCTGGAAGCCGCAGACGGCGAAGAGGGCTTCGAAATTCTCATGTCCGGTCAGGTCATCGACCTGATCATCACCGATGTTCGCATGCCCGGCGCCATCGACGGGATGGAACTGACGCGCCGCTCGAAATCGCTGGCGCCCGCTCGCCCCGTGATCGTCTGCTCGGCGGACCTGTTCAAATCCCAATCCCATCCGGCCGACGAATTTCTTGCAAAGCCCTATACCATCGAAGCGCTCGCCGGCTTGATCGCACGGCTGATAGGAGATCCATGGCAGAAGAGCTCCCAGAACCACGGTGCCTGATCGTCGCGGACGCCGACGTCCTGATCCGCAACGCGCTTGCCGAATATCTGCGGCACTGCGGCTACAAGGTATTCGAGGCGGCGACGTCCGACGAGGTTGTCATAGCGCTCGAGGAAGGCGCCTTGGGGATCGACGCGCTGCTGGCAGATGCCGAGCTGCCGGGGCGATATAACGCATTCGAGCTGCGGATCTGGGTCAGGGACCATTATCCCGATGTCGACGTGGTCCTTGCGGGCAACATCGATTCGGCGGCCAAGGCGGCGGGTCATTTATGCGATGAGGGCCCGCACCTTCAGCGGCCCTATGATCCCGAAAGCGTCGCGGCGCACATCAAGCGGCTGCTGGCGGCGACGCGGCGGCAAAGGCTTTAGCGCGTCCCCTCAGGCTCACTGCGATTGGATTCCACCGGTACAAAACTGATCTGGGCAAGCCGCCAGCTTCGTTCAACCTTGCCCGGCCAATGGTCGGCGGTACCGGGATATGGCTCGGGTGCATGGCACCCATGCACTTCGGCGCGAATGAGCCGGCCCGTTTCGCGCAGGCGGATCGACGCACCGGGATAGCGCTCTTCGAGCATGGCCTGCAAAGCTTCGGCTTCTTCCGAAATCGCGGGGCTCGAAAGGCCGCGCGGGGTGCCGTCGACCAACTCGGCGGTGGACGATCGAATCGCCTTCAGGCCATCATGCAGGATGTCGAACGAGATGAAGGCGGCAGCGACCGAGTCCGCCCACCACCAGCCGAGACCCAGGCCGACGATACCTGCGATACCTGCGGCGCCCGTCATCCAGTTCGCCTTGTTCATCAGCGCGTCGGTATGGAGCAGCTTGTCGGCAAGCTCTTCGGCCAGCGGCAGTTCCTTGCGGCCGATGATCATCGGCGGGATCATCGCGTAGAATTGTGCGCCGATCATCAGCCAGCCAAGCCAGATATCCCGGCCGAATATCTGCACCGTCCCCACCGTCGCATGCTCGGCCTTGACCAGCGTCATGGCCGAATCCCAGAGCAGAAGCGCGCCGGTGGCGGCGAGTGCGACCGCCGCGAGAAAGAAGCCGAGGCCGTTGACCCGCTCGAACCCGAACGGAAATTTGTGGGACTTGTTGCCGCTGCGTTCCATTTTCGCCGCGATCAGGAAGGCGATCGGCGGGACGAGCCCGAGCGTGTCCTCGATCCACGCGGTCTTCATCGTCTGGCTCTGCCCGAGCACCAGCCCCATCACGATGACGATCGTGATCGTCCAGAAGATGTTCCAATATTCGAGGCGCTCGGCGCGCTTGAGCGTTTCGAGCAATGGCGGCGGCAGCGTTCCGCCGGTCGTCACGGTCGGCGCGCTCATTTCGCCCTCCTGGCGACTTGCCGTGCATTGACTTCGACGAGCGATATCCAGCGATTCTCGCCGCTCGGCATGGCGGCGCGCCACTCGATCGCCTTGTCGCCCCTTCCGTCGGTCCGGATCGGCGGCGACAGGGCGTTGGCGGTGGCTGAAGGCGTATCCTTGCGGAACGGCGCAATCACGAGGTCGATGTCGCCATCTTCGACGGCTTGCAACAACGGCTCGATTTCGCCCGACCTGCGCAGCGTCCGCGCGCCAGTTTCCTTTTCTAGCCGCCGCAGAAGCGCGGACGCTTCGGGCGGAATATTCTCCGGAGCTCCGAGCCGGATCGTGCCGCGCGACCGAATGCTCTCCAAGCTCTGTTCGGGATCGCTGGGGAACCGGTCGCAGGCGGCCAGCAGAAGCGTGACAATCGCGATTATCGCGATGCGGGGTACCACCGTGCCATGCAGCCCGCGACCGGACTCGATCTTCGCAGCTTCGGTCAATCGACCCTCCAGAACGCAGCACTTGATTGCCCTGCCGTTACGCCCGGCGCGCCGCGCGGTTCCTTCTCTGGCCTCGGGGGTCGATCCGTTAGGCCGCGCGCACTTGCTCGCCGGCCGAAAAATGAAGGGCCTATCAGAACGGCGCGGCGACCTTCCATTCCGCCACGCCAAATGCGGCCTCCGCCGGCACCTCGGAACGAAGCCCCTTTCCTTGTCCCATGCGAGCGAAAATATCCGGCGCCGGGTGGAAAAGCGCCCTCGGCCTTTCTACCTATGCAATGACCCTAGTCTTGCCGTCCCGTCACGGCGACCCCGCCAGACGAGCTTCAAACGGATCCAAGAGAAAAACTTTGTCCAAGATAGTCAACGGCGCCAGCCTGCAGCCGCACTCCGGCACTGCACCCGAGAAGATCGTCTTGCTGCTTCACGGCTTCGGTTCGAGCGGCGCCGACATGATCTCGCTGGCACCGCAGTGGCAGGATGCCCTTCCCGGTACATTATTCCTTGCGCCGCACGCGCCGCAGCGCTGCGGAATGATGGGTGCGGGCTATCAGTGGTGGGGCCTGTCGGGCTTTGCGCCGTCGGCGCTGGCGGCGGGCGCGGCGTCGGCCGCTCCCGCTATCGACGCCTTTATCGACCGCAAGCTCGCTCAATATGGATTGACCGATGCGGACCTCGCGCTGGTCGGTTTCAGCCAAGGAACGATGATGGCGCTTCATGTCGCCCTGCGCCGACCGCGAGCGGTCGCTGCCGTGGTCGGCTATTCGGGAATGCTCGCGGGGACGGCCGGGCTCGGACATGGTGATTTCGCGAAACCGCCGGTGCTGCTGGTGCACGGAACTGCCGACCCGGTGGTGCCGATCGCGGCGCTGCATATGTCCGAGAGCGAGCTCAAGCGACTTGGCGTCGACGTCAAAACGCACATATCCTACGGGGTAGCGCACAGCGTCGATCCGGTAGGCTTGCAGCTTGGCCGGGATTTCATAGCCGAGACCTTCGATCGCCCGGCCTGATTTCTCAGCCCAAACCCCAAGGAAAATCGAACGCGTCCACCAAGGTCCTCTCGACCGAGGGCGCGTGATGCCCGCTTGGCGGCAATACCCGAAATTCCTGATGCGAAGCGGCGTCTGGTCACCACCATTTTCTTATGCAGCGCCGTGGCGATCCGCTGATCGATCCGAGAGGCCGGAAGCTAAGGAGCAAGCGCGATCGCGATCCGCAGGCGGAATTGGCGCTGCTGCGCCGGACGCAGCCGCATGATGCCGGGTTTCTCCCAGATCTCGCCGGTAAAGCCGAGCGGGTCCGCCATTCCGGCCCATGGCTCGATGCAAAGATGATGGGCGCCCGGCTTCTGCCACAACGCAAGCCATGGCGTGTCGGGAAATTCGATGCGCAGGCCTGGCGTCCCGTCGGCGCCCCAAGACAGGCCCCGGCTCGCGAGCCGATCCCATATCAAGGCATCGCGTTCGAACAGGCCGGAAGCGGGCGCAAGCTCGCGCCCCGACACCGGCGAGGGCTCGGTGCCGGGGGCGATCAGCCCCGTGTCCGGCGCGACCCGGCGAACGGGCGCGGACTCGTCGGTATCGAAGCGGATGCGGTGCGCGTCGGCGCGGGCGCCGAATGGGAGGGGCCAGGCGAAGGCCGGGTGAAAGCCGAAGCTGAACGGCATATCCTCGTCGCCGCGATTGGCGACGGTGACACAGATTGCGAGCGCCATTCCCTCGAGCGCGAAATCGACGATAAGTTCGAATGCGAACGGATAGACAGCACGCGTCTCGGCATCAGCCTCGAGGCGAAAGCGGGCGCGCGACGCCTGCGCGTCGATCAGCGCGAATTCGCGGCGGCGCGCGAAACCATGCTGCGGCAGCGCATATTCGGCCGCGCCGAGGCGATAGCGATCGCCCGCCAGCCGGCCGACGATCGGAAAAAGCAGCGGCGCGCGCCCCGTCCACCAGCGCGGATCGGCGTCGGTCATCATTTCGTGGCCGGCGGCATCGCGAAGGGAAAAGAGTTCGGCTCCAAGCGGCGCGATATCGGCCTCCAAGAACTCGTTCGCTATTGCAATCAGACCGCTCGTCACTCCCTCCCCTTTCCGGTTCGCCTGGGCTCGCGCGCACCCATCTGCGGGAATGGCGACGCGCGCGATGCGCCGCCATTCCTTATTGCCTCAAACGGCTTCGTGCAGCCTGTCTTTCGCCGCCTCGTTGCCCGGCGTCTCGTTTTCCGGCGCTTCGCGCTGCGGCGCCTCGATCCGCCGGCCCGTGCCGGACGGCCCGGCAATCGCGATTTTCCGCGGCTTCATCGCCTCGGGCACGACGCGTTTCAGATCTACGCTGAGCAGGCCGTGGTCGAAGCGCGCTTCGCCGACCTCGATATAGTCGGCGAGCTGGAAGCGCCGCTCGAACGCGCGGGCGGCGATACCGCGGTGGAGGTAACGGCCCGTGTCCTCATCTTCGGCGCGCTTGCCCGAAATGCTGAGCAGGTTCTGCTGCGCGACGATGTCGATCTCGTTGGGCCGGAACCCTGCGACGGCGAGCGTGATGCGGTAGCTGTCCTCGCCGTCCATCTCGATATCGAAGGGCGGATAGGGATCGGGCGCGTCGGCCCGCATGCCCGTCTCGAGCAGGTCGAAAAGCCGGTCGAAGCCGACGGTCGAACGGCGATAGGGGGTAAAATCAAATGCATTCCTCATTTCCAGATCCTCCTATTGAAGCGACATGGGCATGAGACGCGCCGGAAACGCAGAGCCGGCGCTCTCCATGTCCAGCCGGACCCGAATTGGCGTCCGGTGAAAAATAATTAGGTCGGCCAAACCCGGGTTCAAGACGTCCGGAAACGGTCCGCCGCAATTTTTCCCGGCGGTTAAAGCTGTCCCCGCCATGGCGCTCGATATTATCGACCGCCATCATCCCCGGGCCTTCGTCCGACATTGACAGCCAATGACCAATTTATATCATCGTTTGTGAAGGCCGGCGGTGCCATCCAGCTGGTCTGTAGGCTTCTCTTGCGTAGCCATTGTGAGAGAAGGGGGAGGCTCCGCTCCATCGGCGGGGTCTTCCTTTCACAGTGCCACCGCGATCGACGGATGTGCGCCTGTTTTTCCTAGACTAACGGGTGGTATCACGGACGGCAAGCTGCCGAAGGCGAACGGACGAGACAAACGAAAAAGGGCGCCGATGCCGGCGCCCTTCACCCTGCCCTTTAGGGGAGGCACACTTATTTCTTCTGGGTGTCGCCAACACCCGATTCGGACGGGGCGATCTCGCCCTTGTCGTCCATGGCATTGGCCTTTTCTTCGCCCTGCTCTTCGACGACATCAGCCTTCTGTTCCATCGCCTCCTTCGCCGCGCCTTCCGGCATGGCATCGGCCTGATCGTCGATCACTTCCGCCTGCGCTTCGGCTTGATCCTCGACCTTGTCCGCGGCCGGGCTTTGGCAAGCGCCGAGTGCGAGGGTCGAGGTGGCGGCGAGAATTACAAAGATCCGTTTCATCGTGGCTCTCCCAAGTTTGACTAAAGGGATAACGTCAGAGGTCCGATACGGTTGCCGGCAGCCCATGCGGGCTCGCCATTCCGGCCAGCTCGATTGCCTAATTCCGCGTCCCTGCTGGCGGCCGAGCATAACAGCGAATAGAGGCCGTCGAACCGGGCGCCGCGTAGCCTTCGATGCGGCACTGCGTTTGGCTGAGGCTATTCAAGGAAAAGCATGTGAGCGAAGAAGTCGAATGGTGGGAATATGACGATGCTGCCGAGATGGCGGCCGCGGTCGCAGGCGATATCGGCTTCATTATCGAAAGCGCGATCGAGGCGCGCGGCGCTGCGGTAATCGCGCTTGCCGGCGGAACGACACCGATCCCGATTTACGAGAAGCTTGCAGCCACGAAGCTGGAATGGAAGCGCGTCACGATCGTTCCCGGGGATGAGCGCATCGTCCCGCTCGGCGATCCACTCAGCAACGTAACGGTGCTTGCGAAATATTTCCTGCCGAAGGGTGCACGCGTCATTCCGATCGTTCCCAACGCGATCGCCGACTACAAGGCGGCCGGACGCTCAGCCGATGCCCTGATGCAGGATTTGCACTGGCCGCTCGACCTTTGTCTTCTGGGAGTTGGGACTGACGGGCATGCAGCTTCGATTTTCGCGGGGCCAGATTTCGACGAAGCCGTGAACGGGCCAAAGGAGCGACGGGCTCTGGGCGTATTGCCCGACCCGATGCCGCGAGAAGCGCCGGTTCCGCGCGTCACACTCAGCCTGGCTGCGATCACCACGGCGCGCGCCCTCATGATCGCCGTAAAGGGCGACGACAAGCGCGCCGTGATCGAGACCGCTATCAAGCAAGGAAAAGCCTCGCCCTATCCGATCGGACGCGCACTCGCGGGGACGGAACTGCCCGTCGACATCCATTGGGCTCCTGGTTGAACGACTGGCGAGCGGAGATGTGGATCCGGCTTGTACTGCGCTGCGCCACGTCGAAGTTTTTTCTGACAATGCCTGGCTGCTCAGGAGGAAAGCAGCAGCTCGCCCTCATCCTCGCCGTCCCAATAATGCGCGCGCTTCCCGTTCACCTTGATTAGCACGATGCCCGGGGTTTCGATCCCATCCGGCCACCAGCGTTCGAGCCCCTTGGTCCAATGCTCCGCGAATGCCTGCTTGTTGCGGATCAGCTCTCCATGCCCCTCAATCGCTGCGAAAAAGGGACGATGGCCGAGCAGTCCCGATTTTCCCTGATAGGCCAGATTGACCGCCGGATTCGCGGCGATGTCGGCGACCATCTGCGCGCTTTCGTCGGTAAAGAACCACGCGTCCCCATCATAATCCACTTCGCGATTGTTGCTCATCGGGCGCGATCCGATCGCGCCGCCTGGGGCAATTGTCGCAAGCATCGCAAAATCGATGTCCTTCATTTTTTCGGAGAGTCGCTCGAGGGTCATTGTCATCGGTCGGTTCCTTTGCCTGATGCTTTGACAACGCTCAGATCGGCCAAAAGATCGCCCGTTCTCGCGAGCCAGGTAGCGATCACAGTTCCGCGGTCGAGATAGCTGGCCGCGAGCCGGCGGCGGCAGCCGCGCGCACCGTCAACCCCCGAACGCTGGCGGAGCGACGGTTCGCTGGCGCCAGCGGTCGGTCGATCGCGGTATTCGAACCGGCCGCGGGAGGTCGTCCGTAGCGACCGGCGGGCGCTGGCCCTAGCGACTCGCACAAGCTCGCCGTTCCCGAGCCGGGTGCAAACACCCGGCTCGATTTAGCGTCAGCTTTTTGGCGTCAGCTTCGCGAGTTCGGCTCGATGGGCCTCGACGACGGGCACGATCTCGCCCGCCGCCTTTTTGAGGCTCTCGGTGTCGCCACTCGCGGCATAGCCCTGGTGCAAGGCAAGCGCCGCATCATGCGCCGTCTTCTGGTGCGCGATATAGACGGCATCGATGCCTGCCGCATCGGCGGCCTTGATCTCGTCGAGCATCTTCTGCTGATCGCCATCGAGCTTGGGCGGCGCGACGGTCAGTTTGGCCTCGGCGGCTGCTGCCTTCACCTTCGCGGTCGACTGGCCATGATTGTCGATCATCATCTGAGCGAATTTCTTCACCTCGGCGTTGGTCGATTTGGCCAGCAATGCCTTGGACGACTCGATTTCCCAGAGATCGCCGGCGCCCGCCTTGGCGATATAGCCTGCCGCGTCGACCGGCGTGACGGCGACCGGCGGCGCGGCGTCGCTTTCGGGGACCGTCGCGTCGGCGACGGTCGGTGTTTCGGTCGGGGCCGTTTCATCGGGCCCGCCGCACGCGGCGAGAATGAGAGCGAGGGATAAAATATATGGGCGTTTCATGCGAACCTCCATCCCGAAATGTCGTCCCCCCGCCATCCAGCAACACCGCCTGCCGCCCGAAGTTCCGCCGACCCGCCCTCGCCTCTTTTCGGCCTTTTCCTTGGCGCCCGATGCCGATCCGACCCCGATGCCGCCGCGCGCCCGCGCATCGAAAAGCGCGAGGACCGCCGTTGTTCGACCAGGGGAGACCCTGTAGACGGAGGGGGGCTAGCGAGGAGACGGATCGGATGGCGGTCAAGCGGATGGACAATATGGGTATCGTGGTCGAAGATCTCGATGCGACGGTCGATTTCTTTGTCGAGCTCGGCCTCGAACTGGAAGGGCGCGCGACGATCGAAGGCGAATGGGCGGGCCGTGTCACCGGCCTCGGCGACCAGCATGTCGAGGTCGCCATGATGCGCACGCCCGACGGCAACAGCCGGCTCGAGCTTTCGCGTTTCGTCCGTCCGCCAGTCGTCGCCGATCACCGAAACGCGCCTGTCAACGCGCTCGGCTATCTCCGTGCCATGTTCGCGGTCGACGACATCGACGGCACACTCGAGCGCCTCCGCGCGCATGGTGCCGAGCTCGTCGGCGAAGTCGTCGATTATCAGGACGTGTATCGGCTCTGTTACATCCGCGGACCCGAGGGCCTTCTCATCGGACTGGCCCAGGAGCTTGGCTGACCCCTCCCTCGCCGCGGCTGTTCGTCGTGCGGCTGCCGGAGATGCGCGCCGAAGATTTCCTGCCGGCCGCCCTCGCCGCGCGGGCACGTGCGCGCGGAACTTCGCGCACCGAAAGCGGTTTCTCGAATAGACGAGGGGGGATGCGAAGGAGAGCGTCATGCCCCGAGGAGACAAGTCGAGTTACACCGATAAGCAGAAGCGCAAGGCCGAACATATCGAGGAAGGATATGAGGATCGCCGCGTGAGCAAGGATGTGGCCGAGCGCCGCGCCTGGGCAACGGTGAACAAGGAATCGGGCGGCGGCAACAAGTCGGGATCGGGCCGCGGCAAGCCGGACAATCACGCCTCGGCGCGCAAGGGCGGCCGCAAAAGCGGAGCGGATCAGAGCCACGCATCGCGGTCAGCTGCGGCGAAGAAGGGTTGGGAAACCCGGCGCCGTCAGGCGAAGGGATAACGAGATCCGCGTGCCCAAGGTGCCGCCATGCCAGATATGACGAAACGCCGGGCGTCGATGTTTAAAGACCAAGCGCCGCGCGCGGTGTGCGCGATAGATTTCCCTTCGGACTTTAGAGTCCCGTCATATTGCGGCCAAGGCCGCGGCGGGGCGAGGTCCCGCCGCAGCCTTGCAGACAGTCAGTCGATCTTCGGACTGACAACGCCCGAGGTGTAGCGCAGGTTGTTCTGGACATGCTTGACGCCCGAGACCGCATCGGCGCAATCCTCGGCGCGCCGCTTGGTCCGCCGGTCGTCAACCGTACCGGCGAGGGTGACCTCGCCATCGGTGACGCTGACTTCGATTTCCGAGGCGTCGACCCACACGTCCTCGGTCAGCCGATCGTTCACATCCTCGCGAATGCGATCGTCCGAACGCGCGTAATTTTTGGGGCCGCGACCTCGGTGGTCGAGTTCGCGGCGATGGCGCGCGTCGCGATCACCGAACCACGACAGGACTTCGTCGCCGGCACGGTCGATAAAGCCGCGATGATCGCTGTCATCATCCGCTCGCCCGGCGGGCCCGGCGCGCCCGGCGCGCCCATAGTCGCCATAAGGGGAATAGCCGATCGGCGGAAACCCGAATTCGCTCGGCCAGAACCGCATGCCGCGATCTTCGGCGTAGCGCTCGTCTTGCGCACCGCGATAGTCACGAAAGCCACGATCGGCGTGATAATTGCCACGCGGCTCGCGATAACCGGAATAAGCCGGGGCCTGGCTATCGTCACGGCGGGGAACGCGGCCATAATTGCCCGCCGTCGCCGCGGTTCGCCCATCGTCGCGCGAATAGCTTCTTTGCGAATAGCGATCGCCATAGCGCTCGTCGCGTCCGCGATTGCCGTAGCGCGATCGTTCGCCGTCTTCCGCCGCGACATAGGTTCGCGCCGCCTCTTCGGCGCGCGCGCTATCCCAGCGGCCCCTGTCGGGTCGGTCGTCGGGGCCCCGGTTGTCCGAATAATCCCACAGCGGGGTGCGGTCGTCATATCTGTCCATGATCCTGCTCCTTTGCATCGTGTGAGCGGCGGGCAGTCGCCGGAGTGTGCGACGACCCCCAGCCTGTTGAAGTGACGAATGACCTCGTGCCCGGTTCCCTCCGGCCATCGCGGCTCGTCGCACTTTTGCACGGGCCGGCGGTCTCGACCGGCATCCTCCCTTCCCTCGCGGGTTCTTCGCGTCGATCCGATCGCCATGCCGCGGCTCGCCTGGCGAGCGACGGCGCGCAAAGCGGGAACCGAGGCAACTCGCTTCACCGCGCGCCAAGGAACTGCGGCGCGCGAGGCACGTTCGCCCTGTTGGCAATCAGGGAGCAGGCATGATGAACAGACTTCGGCGGCTCGAAACATTCGCACGGGCCGGGTGGCTGGCAAGAGGGATCGTCTATTGCCTGCTCGCCTATATCGCGCTGACCAGCGCGGGGGCAGACGACGCGAGCCCGCAGGGTGTGTTCCGCTCGGTTCGCGACATGCCCGGCGGACCCTTGCTGCTGATGCTGCTCGCCATCGGCCTCGCGCTCTATGGGGCCTACCGTTTCTATGGTGCCGCGCTCGACAGCGAAGGCAAGGGACAGGAGGCGAAAGGGATAGCGATCCGCATCGGCTATGCCGCGAGCGGTTTGGCGCATTTCATCCTCGCCTGGGCGGCGCTGCGGCTGGCCACCGGCAAATCGGGCGGCGGCGGCGAGCGCGAGCAGGAGGCTGCCGGCATGCTGCTCGACATGCCGCTCGGCGAAACATTGCTGGGCGTTATCGGGCTCGGTTTCCTTGCGGGCGCTGCGCAGCAGGCGGTCAAGGCATGGACCACCGAGTTCATGAAGGGCGTCGCACCCGAGGCGCCCGCCTGGGTCGTTCCGGTCGGTCGCGCCGGGCTAGCGGCACGCGCGATCGTCTTTGCGATCATCGGCTATTCCCTGGTCCGCGCGGGCTGGTTCGGGGCAGCCGGCGAGGTGAAGGGGCTCGGCGATGCCCTTTCCTCGCTCACCGAGAACAGCACGCTCTATATGCTCGTTGCCGCGGGGCTGTTCCTGTTCGGGATCCACAGCCTCGTCGAGGCCCGCTGGCGCCGCATCCGCGATGTGGATGTCGTCGCCCGGCTCAAAGCCGCGGCGCGCTAAGGATCGCGCTGCACCGGAATTCGGCGAGGCAACCCTGCCATCGCAGCCTGCAAATCTTTGGGCGCCCATTCGAAAGCGTGTCTTTTGGCGCTGCCGTACAATTATCGGCCGACGCGCGAGGCTATCCGCGCCCTGCGACCCAGGAGAGCTCTTTCCTTTCAGGAAGCCAGAGATCTTCATCTGGCGCCCGCCCGGTTCCGATCGGCGGGCGCCGTTTTTTTCGGGACGCCGATCTGATGCGAAAGAACGCGCAACGCGACGCGGTTGGCACTCGCCGAGCCTCGATACGGAAAAGGGATAGCCGATCCCGGCTGAGGCCGGGACTCAGTCACGCGCCTCCTGCCAGTGCGGATAGGTGACGTAGGCGGTGACGGCCCCCTCTGCGTGAGAGCGGATGATGACCGTCTCGCCTTTCGGCATATAGACGATTTCGCCGGGACCCGCAGTGATCGAACCCGCGCGGCTCTCAACCGAGACCTTCCCTTCGAGGATCAGCATCACATCGTCGACAGCGAGCGTTTCCTCCAGACTCTGGTCTGGCCCGTACCGGCCATAGCCGATCGTGATCGGACCGCCGCCGCGCTGATCGATCACATTGCCGGCGAACACATCGCCGTTTTGCCCGGGCGAACGCTCGAATGCCGCGTCGGCGATGGCAAATTTTCGAACAATCATGGCAAATCTCCATCGGCGCCAGCGCCTTGCATGGCACCTTGTGCGACGCACGGTGCAGTCGAATGGTTCGCTCGATCCTTTCTGGCCGATCCTTTTTCGCCGCAGACGCGGTCAAAGTGTCACATCCGCCGGACGACTGCTCGTCCTTGCCGTCGCCATCGGGGTTCGGGCACTGATCGATCGCGATGCCGTCACGACTCGCGTTCGTAAGGAACGAACATCGCGCGGTCACAGCAATTGCGCGACAGCGGACATTTGGTTCAGTTCGCTTCGGTCTGCCCTTCCTCTAATCCGCGGGTCTTGGGTCGCAGCGCCTTGTGGCGCGGCAGAAACGCCATCATCGGCATCCAGCTCGGCGCTTCGGCGGCATAGAGGTGAAAACTCGGCGCCACCTCTTCGGGATCGTCGAGCGTGCCGGCGGCGATATCGATCTCGTCCGGCTGATGGAGGACATGGATCGTGAGCGGCGAGCCGCATTGACGGCAATAGGTCCGTGCACCGAAATCGGTCGAAGCAAAGCTGCCGACATGCTCCTCGCCCCGGATGACGCGATACCGGTCGAAATGCACCGTGGTGAACACCATCCCGCCCGACCCCGATACATGCTGACAAACGCGGCAATGGCACCAGCCCGTGTCATAGGGCGGCTCGTCCAGGCGATAGCGCACCGTGCCGCATGCGCACCCACCTTCAAGGGGTGCATATTCATTCCGAGCCTGCTTTCTGTCCGTCCCTGCCGTCATGCCATTCTGCCCTTGCCTTGGGTGCAAAACCTCCACCTCGCGACAGTCATTGGGCCGACGCGACCGTGAATTCAGAAATTCACCGGACACCGCATCGTTCCCCTCGATTCTGAAGCGCGTGCGTAGGGTTCGGCTCGATCGTCCCGCCAGGCCGGGTCTGAACTGCGCAGCCAGCATTGAACGCTTTGCGGGTCAGAGCGTTGATGTTGCGATGAGCCTGTTCGATACATTTCTTGCGCAAACGCAGCTGGAATTGATCTTTGCCCGCCGGCTCATGGCCGACATCGAGAGTGGCGCGCTGGCGCCGACATGGGGCATGACCCGCGAGCAAGCGATTGCATTTCTCGCGGACGGCGTCGCCGAGCGGGCCGAGATGATCGAGCGGCTCGCGCCCTTGTCTTCCCCTGCCCCAAAGACCGGCGGGACGGACGCCCGAAGCACAGAAGCGGAAACGCCGAAACGCCGTACGAAGTCCAGAAAATAGCCTGACCGCGGGATCGCGCTCGCCCCCGCAGCCTTGATCGCGGTTTACGCGGCGTTTCCACTCGCAAGCGGTCCTTGCACGGCCAAGCCGGTGCTGACCCGTTTGTCGGCCGAGATGAAGAGCGCGCGCCTCTAATGCCGAGGCCGCCGCCCGATCGTCGACCGCGCGTGTGCGCCCGCGCGCCATTGCTGCGGGATCATGATCTCTTGTAGATGTGCGCGATGTCGGAAGATTATGCTCATGGCCAGCGGGACGGTCTGCGACTTGCCCTCGCGGTGCTCGCGGCGGAAGAAGCCAAATGGTCGGCGTTGCTCGGCGAAAGCCGGTCGTGGCGAACCAACCAGATTCGCGAAGTACGTCACAAGACGCTGCAGGTGGCGCAGAAACGCGTACAAACCGCTCTCAACCGCCTGACACCGAAGGGCAGCGGCGTGATGGACCCCGAACTGGCTTCCGCGCTCGCAAAAGCCGGCTTGTAGGCGGTTGTCCTGACCGGCCGCCGCGCCCTGTCCCATATGCGGGAGCTTATGCCCCGGTCGGGCGTTTTGCTGGCTGGAGACAGGATATGGCCAACGGCTGGGCCCGCGACGGCGCGGTGCAGGATCAAATCGACGATACGGTGTCGGACGCGGTCAAGAGTGCCCGCGCGCGCTTGCCTGCCGGCGACGGGGCAGAATATTGTGACGATTGCGGCGAGGATATCCCGAAGGGCCGACGAAAGGCGCTTCCGGGCATTCGAACCTGTGTTGGCTGCCAGTCCAAGCGAGATGCTGCGATACGGCCCGCGGGGTTCAACCGCCGCGGAAGCAAGGACAGCCAGCTCCGCTAACGACGGAGATCGCGGCGGCCGTTGCCTCCGGAGGCACGCGCGCCCTGATTTTCATCCCGCCTTCCCTTTGCGCCAACTCACACAGGCGTCGGCAACCTGCCCTCAAGGTCGGACACTGCCCTTGCAACCATTTTTGACCAGCCGCATTTTCGGACCATTCGCTGAGTTTGACCATCGGAAGGGAGGAAAAGGTGCGGACGATTGAAATCTGGCCGGACGAGATTGAAGGTGGCGATACCGAACGCGACGGTCAAAGCTATGCGACGATGCGCTTTATCGACCATGAAGCGGAAACGGCGGTCGTGGTGTTTCTTCAGGCCGAGACCGAGCGCGGAATGATCGCGGACCTTTACGGTTGGGCACAAAGCCGGGGAATGACCGGCCGGTCGAACTGACGCAGGCGGGGCATCGCCCATCGCCTATCTGCCGGAGCCGCCCTCGACCGCGTCGGCTCGCTCGTCCGCCGCCTTGCGCACGGCCTTCGCCTCCTGCTCCAGGCGTTCAGCTTCAATGTCGGCCGCTGAGCGGATGCTGTCGCGCTCCTTCTCGATTGCTTCGGCTTCGGCCTCACGGGCGTCCTCGGCGGCATCGGCCGCGCGGTCGCGGGCGGCGCCGATGCGCTCATTGGGTCCATCGCCATCATAGGACTGGCCGGCCGCCACGGCGGCCGCCTTGTCCTTTTCGGCCCCTGCCTGCGCCTTGGGGCCCTGACAAGCGCCGAGAAGCAGTGCTGGAGTTATAGCCAGAATAAAGATTTTCATCGCGCTCTCCCCGGTCGGCCACAAGCCGGCCGGCCATAATTCAACCGCGCGTTCGTCGCGCGCCGGACAGGAAAGGAACGAGTCAGGCGCTGCGAAGTTTCCCCAGGGATAGGAAACAATATGCATGATTCAGAAAAGGATGTTGTCGCGGTACCGAGCGTCGACCTCCAGCGTTATCTGGGCAGCTGGTTCGAGATATGCCGGCTCCCGCTCAAATGGGAAGATGCCGAGGCAAGCGACATCAGCGCGTCCTATAGCGAGACCGCGGACGGCCGCATCAGGGTCGAGAACCGATGCCTCGACAAGGATGGAAAGCCCGATCGCTCGATCGGCGTGGCGGTTCCGCAAGACGAAACAAATGCCAGGCTCAAGGTCAGCTTCCTCCCCGAATATCTTCGCTGGATCCCGTTTACGCAGGGGGATTATTGGGTACTTGCCATCGCCTCCGATTATTCGGTGGCGCTCGTAGGCACCCCCGACCGCGAACATCTCTGGCTGATCGCACGCAGTGCGGCAGTACCGACGGATACGGTCGAAAATTATCTCGCGGTCGCCAAGTCGCAGGGTTTCGACCTCGACCGTCTGATCACGCCGCGCCAGTCGGGCCGGATGGTCCCCGACAGCGCTTTCGAAGAGACCTGACGCAAGCTGCCCGGACGCTGAAGCCGGGGGTTTGCCGATCGTCGTTGGATGGCGGATGCCGCGGTCATCCAGGATAGGGCGCGTCACGCAAGAGGCGGGCCAAATGCGCTGCATTGGCCGCAACCATCTTCGCGGTTTCGGTTACCTTGCGCGGGCGATGCTCGAGATCCTTGAAGTCGACCGACCCCATCGCCTCGCCGACCCAATAGCAGGCAGCCACGGCCGGGATCGTCCATCCGACGTCGTTCAGCGACTGGAAAAGCTGCGACGACACATGATGCGCGCCGTCCTCATTGCCGACGATCGCGGCGACGGCGACCTTCGAATAGCTGGGCATACGTCCCTGGTCGTCGGTCTCGTCGAGGAAGGCATCCATCCGCTCGAGCACGAGCTTCGCCACACTGGAGGGCTGTCCCATCCAGATCGGGGTACCGAAGACGAGGATGTCTGCCGCAAGGATCTGCTCGCGGATGGCCGGCCAGTCATCCCCCGCTCCCTCGTCCGACGTGACGCCCCACTTTACATTGTGCGCAGCGATCCGGATCGGCTTGCCGACCACGACGTCATGCGCCGCGAAATGCTCGGCGAGCACGCCAAGCATGGCGTCGGTCGAGGAAGCGCGTCCCTTCGCCGACAAGGAGCAATTGATGGCGGCGGCGGTCAGTCGAGCGGTCATCGATGTTCCCCTGTCAATTCGAGGCGGTGAGAAGCGGCACGGCGGGAGCGGACCGGCGCGCGAACAGAACAAGCTGAGCCGGGCCATGCCCGCTTGCCGACGACGCGATTTCGAGTCGGTCGGCGGGGATACCGCGATCCACCAGAAAGGCGGCGAGGGCCTGACCCCGCTTATGGGCAAGAGAGTCGTCGCCGGCGGCGGATTGCGCGGCGTCCGCCTGACCGACAAGGCGCAAGCGGGCGTCGGGCGTGGCGCGCAACAGGGTCGCGAGCGTCGCGCCTTCGCAAGGCCGTCGCGGGTCAGGCGCGCCGTGCCGGGTACGAAGGTTCCATCGCCAAAAACGAATGCCTCGCCTTCGCCTCGCGCGGCGGTAAGCCATTCGGCCATGGCGCGGTCCCGCGAGCCGCGTCGGGCGACGATCGTCGCGCCATCGGGGAGAACCACAATATCGTCGCTGCTTCCGGGGCGCTCGACCGCGACTTCCGTTTCGCCCTTGAACGACTGAAGCGAGAGCGCGGCAGCGCCGGCCAGAAGTGCGGTGGAAAGGAGAAGGAGGGAACGCAGCATCAGCGAGGATCCGATCTTGTAACGCCCCCGCGCCACAATGATGAAACGCCCGTGTCGCCTGGCCGTTGCCGGGATTCTGGCAGGAACTTTCGTCTCAAAACGGCGTTGACGCAATATCCATACAGGATGAATCGGCGGCCTCGTTCGCCGTATCGGCGCGCATGCGCCGGTGCGGGAGCGCGCGCCCGGGAAAGGGAGAAATGACATGTTCAGATGGGCAATTATTTTCGCGGTGGTCGCCTTGGTTGCGGCGCTTCTCGGCTTTGGCGGCATCGCCGGTCTGTCGGCCGATTTCGCCAAGATCCTCCTGGTGGTCGCGGTTGTTCTCGTTGTTCTCGGCTTCGTCTTCGGACGCGGCGGACGGCGCACCCTGCCCTGAGGCCCCGCCCTTGGACCCGGGGTCGGGCGCCCGCGCGTCGCGATCCCATATTGTGCCGGCGGTCTGCCCATGGATCGCCGGCAACTCGTTTCTGAAAGGTCAGACTATGCGCACGCTCCTCCTCCTCGGCTGTTCGGCCGCGCTTCTCGCCGCTTGCACCGACAAGAATGAAGCCGCCGAAGACAAGCTCGAAAAGGCGGCCGAGACGAGCGCAACCGTCGCCGGCCCGGTGCCCGCGGCGCTCGGCCTTAGCGAAGCCCAATTGCTCGACGCCGATCTTGTCGGCACCGATGGGAAGGAACTCGGCGATGTCGCGCAGGTCGTGCGCGGCCCGGACGACAAGGTCGACCGCCTGCTCGTCGAAATCGAGGACAGCAATCCCGATCGTTATGTCCATGTCCCGATCCTCGGGCTCAAGACGGTGGTCAAAGGCGATGACACCGATCTGGTGACCACGATGACAAAGGCCGAGATCGCGGCGCTGCCCGAAGTGAAGCTGCCGGCCCCGTGAGGCGAAGCGGCGTCGAATACACCGTTCTCGAACGATCGGAGACGATATGCTGAAACATGGCCTCGTCCTTGCTCTCGCGCTCACCGCCATGCCCGCGGGCGCGCAGACCCAAGCACAAATGACGCGCACCGCGGAGCAAGGCTACAAATCCGCAGACGCGGCGATGACGCGCGAATGGAACGCGACCAACAGCTTCATGAAGAAACGCGACAGCGCCGACCGCTCGCGGGGCGGCGGGTTCGGCTATGCGGCTGCCCTGCTCGCAAGCCAGCGCGCCTGGCTCAAATATCGCGACAGCCAGTGCGCCATCGAAGGCGGCGAGTTCGCGGGCGGGTCGATGCAGGCCACGGCGCGCTTCGGCTGCCTGGCCGATCTCAGCCGCGAGCGCGGAAAGCGGCTCGCCGCGCTTCGTTGGCGAGGCTGAGCGCGCCTGCCCCGACGAGCGCGGCAACGGGAGACGCGGGGCAATACCCCGCGACGCCCGACGGCCGCTATTTTGTTGTCCGCGGTCGCCTGTGGCGATCGTCCAACCCGGCACTCGGTAGCGCAGAACGCACCCGTCTGGTCGACAGGCTGATGACCGCGCGGCGGGCGATCGCCGCCGCCAAGGGCTCGGGCGACACGCTCGCAGCGCGCGGCGGGCGCGCCGAAGTCGACCGGACAAAGCGCGCGCTCGGCGAGCGCGGACCTGCGTGGTGGGACGATGGCGCGCCCGACTATAACCGGCATATGGCACGCAATACCCCTTATGCCGAATGGTTCGCCGCGCTGGGTTCGCACGCCTCGTCCGCAACTTCGAATGATACCCGCCGAAGTTAATCCATGTTGATCGGTCGCCGTTGCAGTCGGCGGCGCAAGCTATGCGGCGGGCCCGCGCCCATCTGGAGGCTCGGCGACGGAAGGCCGCGCTCCCCGATGACCGCCTTTTCCGTCGCCCGCCGGACTTGCGGAGCGCGCGCTCACCCTTATGAGTTGCAGCGCGGCACATCGCCCGCCTCGGGGGAACCGGTAATTATGGCAACGAAGATGTTCGGATCGCTCGGCCGCGACACGCGCGCGAACCGGTTGATCCTGTTGTTCCTCGGCGTCGGCTTCACTTCGCTGCTCGTGGCATCGGTCGCGGTCTTCTGGATCCAGCGCGACAATGAGGCGAGCGCGGCCCTCGTGTCGCACACGCTCGCGGTCGAGGCTCGCCTCGGCACCTTTGCGAGTTCCAACGAGCGGCTCGAGACGGCGCGCCGCGGTCTGCTTCTTACCGGAAGTCCCGCATTCCAGCGCATCATGAACGACGCCGAGGCCAACGCACGCCGGCATCTCGCCGATCTCTCTGCTCTCACCCGCGACAACGACCGCCAACAGCAGCGCATCGGACGCATGCGGTCCCTTCTCGATGCCTATCATAGCTATCATCAGCGCTCCGTCGGCCTTGCCGGCGAAGCGCGGCGCGCGATGCTCGCCGGTTTCATGAACGACACGGGCGTCGGCTATGTTCGCGAGACACGCCAGATCGTCGATACGATGCTCGCCGAGGAACTCCAGCTGCTGCGCGCCCGCGAAGCCCGCCAGAAGCAGACCCAGTTCCTGTTCACGGCGACGCTCGCGGGGACCGGCCTCCTCATCCTTATCGTGGCTGCCGCCACGCTCCTCCTCATCCGGCGCAATCTCGAGGCGCTCCGCGCTTCGCAAGAGGAACTGGCGAACCTCAATCTGGGACTCGAACAGCTCGTCGATGCGCGCACCGCCGAACTGACCCGCGCCAACAACGAGATCCAGCGTTTCGCCTATATCGTCTCGCATGATCTGCGCTCGCCGCTCGTCAATGTGATGGGCTTCACCGCCGAGCTCGAGGCCGCGCGCAAGGCGATCGCGGGCTATGCCGAAAAGAGCGATCGCGACGGATGGGCGGCCCCCGACAAGGACACGCGTCTCGCGATCGAAGAGGATCTGCCCGAGGCGATCGGCTTTATCCGCAGTTCGACACAGAAGATGGACCGGCTGATCAATGCGATCCTCCAGCTCTCGCGGCAGGGGCGCCGCACCCTCGCGCCCGAAACTCTCGACCTGACCGCCATCGCGCATGGCATCAGCGACAGCCTCCATCACCGGATCGAGGAGACCGGCACCCGGCTGACGATCGAACCGTTGCCCGGCGTCATCAACGATCGCGTCGGGGTCGAGCAGATCCTCTCGAACCTCGTCGAGAATGCGCTCAAATATCTCAAACCCAGCGTGCCCGGCATCATCTCCGTCACGGGAAGCAAGGAATATGGCCGCATCGTCGTCGAGGTGACCGACAACGGCCGCGGCATCGATCCGCGCGATCATGAACGCATCTTCGACCTGTTCCGCCGCTCGGGCACCCAAGACCAGCCCGGCGAGGGCATCGGGCTTGCGCATGCCCGGGCGCTCGCTTATCGCCTCGGCGGGTTCATTGAAGTTAAGTCGGCGCTGGGCGAAGGATCGGTCTTTCGCCTGATCTTGCCGAGCGAATGGCGGGGTGAAAATAGCGATGAGTGATCATCAGGCAGTCAATATCGTGATGATCGAGGATGACGAAGGTCATGCCCGGCTTATCGAGAAGAATATTCGCCGCGCGGGCATCTCGAACAGGATCCATCATTTCACCGATGGTGGCAGCGCGCTGGCCTTCCTCTACGATGCCGAGGACGGACCCGTGCGCAACGGCCCGGCGCTGATCCTGCTCGACCTCAACCTCCCCGACATGAGCGGCATCGATATCCTTGCGAAGATCAAGGCCGACGACAGCGCATTGCGGCGCACGCCGGTCGTGGTGCTGACGACGACCGACGACAAGATCGAGATCCAGCGCTGCTATGATCTGGGGTGCAACGTCTATATCACCAAGCCGGTGAATTATGAGAGCTTCGCCGACGCGATCCGCCAGCTCGGCCTCTTCCTCTCGGTGATCCAGGTTCCGGACCCGGACCCCGTCTGACAATGGCGCCGACGCGCATTCTCTACATCGACGACGACGAAGGCATCCGGCGCCTCGTCTCGCGCGCGCTCACCCGCAAGGGCTATGAGGTGAGCCTTGCCGCCAGCGGGGCCGAAGGCGTCGCGATGGTCGAGGCCGAGGCCTTCGACCTGTGCGCGGTCGACCATTATATGCCGGGCATGGACGGGCTTGCGACGCTCGAGGCGCTCCGCGCCCGGCCCGCCTGCCCGCCAATCGTCTATGTGACCGGGTCCGAAGAAAGCCGGATCGCAGTTGCGGCGCTGAAATCGGGCGCCGAGGATTATGTCGTCAAATCGGTCGGCGAGGATTTCTTCAACCTGCTGGCGTCGAGTTTCGAGCAGGTTCTCGAACGCGCGCAGCTCCGCCTCGACCGCGAGCGCGCCGAGGCGGACCTCAGGATCAGCAACGCGCGGCTCGAGGCGCTGCTCAAGGAAGTCAATCACCGCGTCGCGAACAATCTCCAGATGGTGATGTCGTTCATCGCGCTCCAGGCTCGGATGCTTACCGACGCCAATGCGCGCGACGCACTTCAGCAGACGCAGCAGCGGATCGCGACGATCGCCCATGTGAACCGCCGCCTCTATACGAGCGACGATGTCGAATATGTAGCGATGGACGAATATCTCGAAGGCCTCGCCGCCGATCTCGCCGCCACCTGGTCGACCGAAGCCTGCGCGCGACAGGTCCGTGCGATCGTCGCGCCGCTGAAACTCGCCACCGACAAGGCAGTCGCGCTTGGCATGATCGTCAACGAGTGGGTCAGCAACGCCTGCAAATATGCCTATGACGGCGGCCCCGGCGAAGTCCGCCTCCTGCTCTCGGTGAACGATGGCCACCTCGAACTTATGGTCGAGGATGACGGCGTCGGGTGGCCCGAGGGCGGCGCGGCGCGCGGAACCGGTCTGGGCACGAAACTGATCGCCGCGCTCGCGCGGCCGCACCGTGCCGAGATACGCTATGAGCAGACGCATGCCGATCGCGCCCGTCCTGGCACGCGCGCGATCGCGACGTTACCGCTCAAGACCGGCGATACGGACGCGGCCTGAGCACGGTTCCCACGGCTTCTCCTCAGGACCGAGACGATTCGCAACCCGGCGGCTGTGAAGCCGCAAAGCAAGATCGCCATTGCGCACGATCGCAGGCCCAAAAAAAAGGCCCGCCGAGGCGGGCCATACAGGGGGAGCATGTAGGGCTAAATCAGTCTTCGGTCCCGGGCTCCGATGTCTTCGGTGCCTTGCCATCTTCGATCCGGCCTTCATTGCGCAGATCGCGGCCTTCCTGAGCTTTGCGCTTCGCCTCGGGCGACTTGCCATGCTCATAGGCTTCTTCCTTGAGATAGCCTGCTGCTTCTTTCGCTTTGCCTTCGATGCTCATCAGAACCTCCATTTTGCGGATGTTTGATAAACGCCCCGATCGAACGGAAGTTTCACCTCGGGCGCAGGCGAACGCGGCGCTGCTGCCGCCCACCGCAACGAGCGACCGCCTGATCGAGTTGGCGAAACCGGATGGGTTGCTGCGGCGAATAAATGCGGGTCGCAAACGCATTCCCCCTCCCCGCAGCGCCCTTTGTCTATGCGGGCGGGACCGGCGTCGCAAGGCGCAAATTGCGCCAACCGCCGCCGGCCCCAGTGACCTGGATCAACGCCCTCGCGTCTTTGCGCCCAAGACCGCCGCGAAAGCCGGCGTGAGACGTCGCCAAGGCAATCGCGCGCCGCGCGTCGATCAGGCGTTCGGCCCGAACCACCGCCGCGTGGGGTCGCGGCGGAAGCGATAGCGGTCCTTGATCCGCTCATTGAAAAAGCCGCCAGCCGACGGTGCGCGGCAAAAGGCTTCGAACAGCGACGAAGGCACGCCGTCATAGACATATTTCCCGGTGTCGCGGAACGATATGCACAGGGTGCTCGCCCTATCGTCATAGACGATGCGATCGATCGTCGAACTCTGGTTGAACCGGTGCGCGCGCATGCGAGCACAGCGCATGGAGCGCGGCAGCGTTCCGCGCCGCGACTCGAACCTTCCGGACTCTGATACATGACCGAAGAGACAAGCGCCGAGCAGCTTCGTGCGATGGCAGAGCATCGCGGTCTAAAGCTCGTACAGTCGCGCAAGCGCACGCCAGGCCGCCGACTATAGAAAATTCGGCCTCACCGTCTCGCCGCGGAAGATCGAGAATTAATCTTCGCGAGAGCGCGGCCATTCGGGAAGAAAGCCCTCGTCGCGCACGCTACCGAAGCTAGAGATGAGCGCAATTGCGACAGCCGGCAGCCGCGTTGCGTGCCGCTTTATTTCTGGTCAGCCATCACATGCCCCTCCTGCTCGCGCAGCCAGTTGTGGAGGCGCGTCGCAGCCATCGCACCCTGGCCGATCGCGACGCTGATCTGGTCGAGCCCCGCAACGACGTCGCCTGCGGCATAAACGCCGGGAAGCCGTCCATCTGAATAGGCCTTGAAGGGGAGACAGCCGTTCGGATCGGTCAAGGGCCCCAGCATGGCCGCCAGCTCGCTTCGCGGGGTCGAGCCGAACGCCGGGTATAGGATATCGAACCGGCGCGGCGCGGCTTCGCCTTCGAGCGTGACGAGCATGGCCTGCCCGGTCGCATCGAGGCGCAGAACCCGACGCTCAATGACGTCGACCTTGCTCGCTTCCAGTTCGGCGCGTTGCGCATCGGTCAACGCAACCTGCCATTTGGGGATGAGCGTCACGTCGTTCGAATATTGCCGCAGGAACATCGCCTCGGCGGCGCCGTGGAGGTCGGAGCCCAGAACTGCGATCCGCTCGCGGCTATGCTCATAGCCGTCGCAGATCGGGCAATAGCGGAGCACGCCGTCGCGCACTGCCGCCCGGTGATCGCCGCCGTCGAGCTTCGCCAGATTGGTGTCGACGCCGGTCGCCAGGATCAGCCCGCGCGCATCGACGGTCGCGCCGCTGTCGAGGCGCGCGCGAAAGCCCTCGTCATTTTCTCTCCGCGCGATTTCGGCCACCCGGCCCTCGGCAATCTCGGCGCCGTAGCGCACCGCATGTTCGCTCATGCGCGCGATGAGATCGCTGCCGAATATCCCATCGGGAAATCCCGGGACGTTGCGCGAGCGCGGGACCCAGAGCGCCCGCGAGCTGCCATCATGCACGATGCGCACGCGCCGCCGGTAGCGCGCGAGGTACATGCCCGCGGTCAGGCCCGCAGGGCCGGCTCCCACTATCAACACGTCGAGCGTGGGCGGCTCGCCGCTGGAAGGCGGTGCGGGCTTCAAGCCGACGGCGCCTGCGAGGCGAGCTCAACCGCGTCGCCCATCGCCGCCATCGCGGCGGTATTGTCGAAAATGCACCAGGGCGCTTCGATTCCCCGATGTTCGCGCTCGATCAGCGCCGCATAAGCGCCGATCCGCCCCCTGCCATAAGGTGACCGATACATCACCGGCGACCCGTGAAGCCGCCAATAGGACAGCCCGCGCCAACCACCCGGCAATCCGGCCGCAGCGACCCTTGCGGGATCGGCGGCGACACGCGCGACTTCGAGTTCCACGAGCAAGCGCTCGGCATCCGGATCGAACCAGCTCGCGTGGCGCGGCTCGCAGGCGATACGCGCCGGCGTCGCTGCAGCAAGTTCGCTAAAAAATGCCTCGGTCGAACCGGCGTGATAACTCAGCTTGGGCGGCAACTGGACGAGCAGGATGCCGAGCCTTTTACCCAAGCCGGCTGTTTCTTCGATCAGCCGGGCAATCAGGTCACCGCAATCGCGAAGTCCGCGTTCATGCGTGATCGTGCGGGGCACTTTCACCGCGAAGCGAAAATCCTCGGGCACGATCGACGCCCACCGCGTCCAGGTGGCCGGGCGATGCGAGCGGTAAAAGGAGGAGTTGACCTCGACGCAGGAAAAGCGTTGCGCATAGCGTTCGAGCGCAAAGCCCGTTTCCGGAAACCGGTCGGCATATTGCGACGTGATGCTCCAGCCTGCCGTTCCGATCCGCCATATCATGGCTGGAGAACGCGGAGAACCGCAACTGGATGCAGCGCGGCTGCGATTTGGCGATCCGCCGCCGCCCGTGCCCGCCAGCCGCGCAACCAGAACCGCGGTGCTGGCGTTTGCAGGAGATGCAATCAACGGTCTCCCAGTCATGACGCCGCGTTGGCCTTCGACACTTTGGGTCGTCCGCCATGGCCAGAGCGCAGGCAATGTCGCGCGCGATGCCGCGGATGCCGCCGGCGCCGAGCGTATCGAACTCGACCACCGCGATGTCGATGTCCCGCTCTCGAAGCTCGGAATGGAGCAGTCGCGGGCGCTGGGCGAATGGTTCGCGGCCGGTGAGGAAAATGGCCGACCCGAAATCATGCTTGCCTCGCCCTACATCCGCGCGGTTCAAACGGCTGAGATCTTCCGCAAGGCGGGAGGATGCGAACCTGACGAAAAAATCTGCATCGACGAGCGGCTACGCGAAAAGGAGTTCGGCATTCTTGACGGCCTCACGCGGTTCGGAATCGAAGCGGCGCATCCCGAACAGGCCGCATTTCGCAGCCTGCTCGGCAAATTCTACCATCGCCCGCCCGGGGGCGAGAGCTGGTGCGACGTTATCCTGCGGCTGCGTTCCCTGCTCGACACGGTGTCGCTCCACTATGGCGGACGCCGGGTGATGATCGTGGCGCATCAGGTCGTCGTGCTTTGCCTGCGGACGATCATCGAAAATCTCGGCGAAGCCGAAATCCTCGCGATCGACAAGGAAGGCGATGTCGCCAATTGCGCGATCACCGAATACCGCTTCGATCCGAACATCGGCCGCGACGGCAATCTGGTGCTTTCGCGCTACAATATAACCGCGCCGATGAAGGATGAAGTCCCGGTAACCCGAGAGCCCGATGCGATGGTCGCGGCACGTGGCTGACCCGATTGCGCTGGATACCGCCTGGCTCAAGGCGAACCCGCTTCCCGATCATCATGACAATATCGACAAGAACGGTCGTGGGCGCGTGCTGGTGATCGGCGGGTGCCGCCGCGTCCCCGGCGGGATGCTCCTGACCGCAGAGGCGGCATTCCGCGCCGGCGCCGGCAAGGTAACGATCGCGACCATCGCCTCGGCCGCCATCCCCGTCGGCATCGCCTTCCCGGCGTGCGCCGTCGTTGCCCTGCCCGAAACCGCCAGCGGCGAAATCGCACCGGAGAGTGCCGATCTGCTGCTCGCCGAAATGGCGAACCATGATGCGATCGTCTTCGGCCCTGCGATGATCGATGAAGGGATTGTCCGCTCGCTGCTCGCCGCGCTCTTGCCCGCACTGCCCGACGACATGTTCCTGCTGCTCGACGCCTTCGCGCTGCGCGCCGCCGCGGACCATGCGGATGAGATCGCCGCGCACGGCGATCATACGGTCCTCACCCCGCACGAAGGCGAACTCGCGGCCATGCTGGGAGCCGACAAAGATGAGGTTTCGCGCGATCCGCTCGCTGCGCTGACCGAAGCCGCCGAACGCTTCGGCGCCGCGGTCATGGTCAAGGGTGCGACGAGTCATTTAATGGCGAATGGCACCTGCCTTGCCTATGCCGGAGGCGGGCTGGGCCTCGCCGTCAGCGGCTCGGGCGACGTGCTCGCCGGTTTGATCGCAGGGCTGGGCGCGCAGGGCCTTCCTCCGCTGCAAGCGGCCGCCTGGGGCATCTGGCTCCATGGCGAGGCCGGCCGCCGGCTGTCAGAGACGATGGGCCCGATCGGCTATCTCGCGCGCGAACTCGCGCCGCTCGCGCCAGGGCTTATGCGGGGGGTTTAGGTGCGTCCGGCAAATATGAGATTTTGAGATGCCCCCCTGCCCGGCAACAAATGGCCAGCCGCGGTTAAGCCGCTTTTGGCGCGAAAAAGGCGAGCACCGAGCTTATGCCTCCAGAATGAACTCGCGCATGAGCGACACGCATTCCCGGGGGTGAGTTTCGAGCAAGAGATGCGCCGCATCGTAAATATGCATGTCGAGCCGGTCGAGTTCGCGAGCGTAGGCAAGGATTTCCTCGATTTCGAAATAAGGATCGTGCCGACCCCAGAGCATCAGCGCCCGCGGCTGATGGCCGCGATGATAGGAGGATATCTCGGGGAAACGGGCGACATAGCTCCCATAGTCCGCGAAGATGCGGAACTGGATTTCGACAAGCCCGGGCCGGCTCATCCGTTCCCAGTCGAGATGCCAGCCTTCGGGCGCAAAGTGCGGCACCAGCCGATCGGGGATATCGCCGACATAGGTATGGCGCACCCCCTCGAAGTTCAGCCACTCGGGAAGCTTCGCCCGGTTCTCGGGCGTCGGGTCCGCCCAATAGGCTTTGTTCGGGATCCAGTCCGAGCCGAGGCCTTCTTCGTGCGCATTGCCGTTTTGAATGATGAGCCCGAGCACACGGTCTGGTTGCGCCAGCGCCAGATAATAGGCAACTGGCGCGCCGAAATCATGAACATAGAGAAAGAAGCGTTCCATTCCGATCTTTCGCGTCAACGCGTCGATCGTCCGCGCCATAGCTTCGAACGTATAGGGATAGTCGCCGGGTGCCTCGGTGAATCCGAACCCGGGTAGATCGGGTGCGATCACATGCGCCACGTCCGAAAGCGGACCGATGACGTGGCGAAAATAATATGACGAACAAGGCTGGCCATGGAGCAGCAGCACGCCCGGCGCATCAGCGTGCCCGGCCTCGCGATAGAAGAGGTCCACGCCATCGACTTCGGTCCGTAGATGTCTGGTTTTCTGGGCGCGGCCCATGTGCTTCTCCATCAGCGGTCGGGTCCGGTCTCGAGCGTGTCGTGCCAGGGCCACCACTCATAGGGTTTGGTCTTCGGATACCCCTTGGGCGAGTCCTCCCACAGCTCCTGGCGGCCGAGCGCGGTCATATCGAGATAGTTCCAGTGGTTGCCCATCTGCTCGTCGCCGCGACCATTCAGGAAATAGGTTCGAAAAATCTTGTCGCCGTCGCGAATGAAGGCGTTGGTTCCGTGCCATTCATCGACGCCCATATCGGCGTCGAACTCGTCGGTGAGCGTATACCAGGGAATATAGCCCCACCCCATCCGCGCCTTCATGCGGTTGATGTTCGACTGCGGCGCGCGCGACACAAAGGCGAGGCTGGTGTCGCGCGCGTTCAGATGGGCCGGGTGATCGACTTGGTCGGCGATCGTCGAACAGCCGATACAGCCCCGATCGGGCCAGCCTTCGACGCCGGGTTCGAAGAAGAAGCGGTAGACGACGAGTTGCCGCAGGCCATCGAACAGATCGATCAGACTGGCCCTGCCGTCGGGTCCTTCGAACGCATAGCTCTTGTCGACCCGCAGCCAAGGCATCCGCCGGCGCTCGGCAGCGAGCGCGTCGCGCGCCTTGGTCAGCGCCTTTTCCTTTACCAGCAGCGTTTCGCGCGCGGCTTCCCACTCTGCGCGGGGCACGACCGGCGGCGTGTCCATTCCCGTCAGATCGCTCTTGGAATCCTTATGGGGCGATGCGTTCATGACTGTCGTTCCTTCCTTCGATGCCGTGGAGCGCACAAGCTCGCGCTTAGCTCGGCGAGTGGACCCGCTCCAGGAAATCACGTGTCAGCCGGACCGCCTCGTCGAGGCTCGTCTCGAGGAGCCAGTGCCCGGCGTCGAGCAAATGAAGTTCGGCTTCTGGCAAGTCGCGCAGATAGGCGCGCGCCGCTACCTCGGGCATATAACCGTCCTGCGGCCCCCAGAGGATCAGCGTCGGCGGCGCATGCTCGCGCAGCCAGGCTTGATAGCGCGGGAACCAAGCGAGATTGTCCTTGAGATCATAGATGATGCGCGCCGCAATCGCCTGGCGCCGTTCGCTCATCAACGCCCAGTGGAGCTCCCACAGATCGGGCGAGATGCGCTCAGCGAGTTCCGGGCGGACGTCGTTCAGAAACTCGTCGCGGAAATGGTCCCGAGAAATCGACGTGCGCAGCTTGGCGATCCCCTCGTCGCGCTCCATCTTCCAGATATCCTTGAGCCCGGCATATTTGGGCCCAAGGACGTCTTCGTAGATATCACCGTTCTGGATGATGAGCGCGGCGATGCGGGCAGGATTGCGAATGGCGAGCCGCAGTCCGATCTGTGATCCGAAATCGTGGAGATAGAGCGCGAACCGCTTCACCCCCAGCGTGTCGGCGAAATTCCCGAGGAAGGAAGCAAAGCCGTCGAAGTCATAGGAGAAGGCTTCGGGCGTCGCGCTATATCCCGCGCCGGGAAAGTCCGGAGCGAGTAGCCGCCAGTCGTCGCCGAGATAGCGCATGTAGTTCCGGAATTCATAGGACGAGCAGGGATAGCCGTGCGGAAGCAGCACGGCCGGCGCGTCGGGCCGCCCCGCCTCGCGATAGAAGACATCGACGCCGTCAACGGTCGTCCTGCGATGAAATATGGGAACGGGCATGTCGCCTCCGGGCTGCGCAGGAAAAACGCCCGGCACAAATGGCCGTTCCTCGGTCTGCCGCTACCCACCCATCTGATCGTCGCACTCAGCTTGTCGTGGCGTCGCGGTACGACGCTCCACCTCGTCGAGTGCCAGATAGCGAAATGTGACAAAAGCCGACTGTTTCCGGCAGTCTGTTTTTCGGCACTGGAGAGTGGAAGCCGCGTTTCAATGCCCTATATTCCCTGCATGTCCGCCATCACAACCGACCTGACTTGGCAACTCGCCGTCTACGCCGCCGGCGCGGCGCTGATCCTCATCCTGTTGTTCCAGATTCCCTATGTCGGACGGGTACTGCGCGCCCTTTTTTCCTTCGCGCTTCTCGCCTTCGGTATCTTCCTCGTCCTGCAGCACGCGCCGTTCGATCCCAACCTCTCGCGGATCACGGCGAGCCTTGGCCTCGACCGGCAGGAAGTTGTTGGCGACGAAGTCCGCATTCCGATGGCGCGGGACGGTCATTTCTGGGCGACGGTGCACCTCGACGGCACCGAGCGCCGCATGCTCGTCGACAGCGGCGCGACGGTCACGGCGCTATCCCAAGCGACGGCCAAAGCCGCCGGAATCAAGGCAGATGCGACGCTTATGCCCTTGCTGATGCGGACAGCGAACGGCACCGTCCGTGCTGCGGCCGGCACAGTCGAGCGGCTCGTTATCGGCGGGATCGAGGCGCGAAGGCTGAAGGTTGTCATTTCGCCCGGGCTCGGCGACACCGACGTTCTCGGCATGAACTTCCTCTCCGAACTCCGCTCGTGGCGCGTCGAAGGCCGGACGCTCATTCTCGTGCCCAAGTCGAAGCATGAAGCCGCATAGGGGAACTCGGGCGCTGTTTTCGCCGATCAGTTACTTCGCCGGTAGACGATTTGGTCGGCGCAGCGGTCAACGATTGGCCGCATTCGCGGCCGTTTCGCAAGCTTTTGTTAACCTTGCGGGCGCAGTTTCTGGACGGGGGGCATACAAAGCGGCATCGGCCGCGCGAATGGAGAGTTCGCGGTGCTCGAATTCAAGACGAGGCCTGCATCGGTCGCCGGACCGCTGGGCCCGCTTACAATCGACGATCTGCCATCGTCCTGCACGACCTATTGGGTTTCGCGCCGTAAGGCCGAGGTCCTGGCTGCCATAGATGGCGGGATGCTGGTGCTCGAAGACGCCTGCCAACGATATCGGCTAAGCCCCGAAGAACTTGCGGCTTGGCGGCGGTCGATCGATCGCGCCGGTATTCTCGGGCTTCGCGTTACCAAGATGCGAGAATATCGCGGTCGATATATCGGATAGACTAAAAGTGCCGTGCGTCCCCCACATGAACGCACGGCACCATGAGGACGGCGCGAGCAGACTGGTCCCTCTCGCGCCGTCCTTTCGTTTTACCCGCTCTGCTGTCGCGGTCGACCGCCCGTCCAGGAAACGACCACCTGCAGCGCCCGCGCCATGGGCTCCCCTCTAGCGACGCGCGCCAGCATATGGACTCCCAGCCTATGATTCCTAGTCCGCCGTGATCGGCGAATGCTGATGCGATGCCAGCAGCCAGGCCGAAGATCGCCGCACATAGGCCGATCCGATGAACGCGGAATATGCGACACCATCCGCCCTTGTGACATCGGCCCTATAGCTGATGATCGCCGCGTCCTCGGCCAATTTCAAAAGATACCGGTCGCTCATCTCAAGGTCACGCCAACGATTGGCGCCGGTGGCGGTCGACGCCACTTTCTCGCGCGAGAACAGGCCGTGCATCTCTCCCGACTGCGGAAAGGCGAGCAGGCATTGCTCGTCGAGGTGAGCCAGGAAGTAGTCCTCCCCCTCGAGCCAGAAACCGCGCTCGATTTCGAAGAGCCGTTCTTCAAGCGACATGGCCACACCTTTCGCAATGCAGAAGCTGATTGACCCACAACGCGCAAAGGAACTGTGAGGTTTCGTCCAAAAGCAGTTTGGCGCGTTACGGCCGGGCGGCTTCGGAGCGAGAACCGGGATGACCGCCATTGCCCCCTTTTGCCCAACGGCGGACGTTTCGGACTGCCCGCCTGGACGCACAGACTAGCCCATTCCCGGTCCGGAGCAGCTCGGTCCGCAGCTATGGCACGGAAACTATCCGCATAATTGACCGTTGCGATGGTCGATTGGAGAAGGTCGATGCATATTATCATGGGCGCCACCGGGCATGTCGGATCCGCAGTGGCGGAGACGCTCCTGGCGCGGGGCGAACCGGTCGGGATCATCACGCACGATCCCGGCCATGCGGATAGCTGGCGCGACACGAAAGCCGAGATCATCGAGGCCGATGTGAACGACGTACCATCGCTGCGCACGGCCTTCCGGCGCGGACGGCGCGCCTTCCTGCTTAACCCGCCCGCCGACATAAAGACGGATACCGACAGGGTGGAGCGGAGCACCGTCGCCAATATCCTCGATGCGATCTCCGGTTCCGGTCTCGAGAAAATCGTTGCGGAATCGACCGCGGGAGCGCAGCCGGGCGACCGTATAGGCGACCTCAATGTCTTGTGGGAGTTCGAAGAAGGCCTGCGCAGCCAGAGCATCCCCGCCGCGATCAATCGCGCGCCCTACTATTTCAGCAATTGGGACGAGCAGCTTGATTCGATACGCGAAACCGGAAAGCTGCAGACGATGTACCCTGCCGATCTCGCGCTTCCGATGGCCGCGCCGCGTGATCTGGGGAAAGTCGCCGCGGACCGGCTGCTATCGCCAGCCGCTGACGCCAGCGTCCGTTATGTCGAAGGACCCGATCGCTATTCTTCGAACGATGTGGCGCAGGCTTTCGCCGAGGCTCTCGACCGTCCCGTCGAGGTCGTCGTGACGCCGCGCGAACAGTGGGAGGCGGCGTATCGCAAGCTCGGCTTTTCTGAGCCTGCTGCCAATTCTTATGCCCGGATGACCGCAGTCAGCCTCGACGGCGGGTTCGATTACGACGAGAGGTCCATCCGGGGAGCGACAACGCTCGGCGAGTATATTAGGCAGCTGGTGGCGCGATCGTAGAATCTCGACGAGCTGGGACGCCCCTTTTAATCCATAGCACTAGTCGATCCAGAGGCCCTGCGCCCGATGCCACCCCTCCAGAGTGTCCTCGGGATATTCTTCGAAGCACTGGTCGTCAGGGCCGATCAGGGGCTCAACCCAGGATGCCTTGGACGCGAGCATCATGTGCACGCTCGACGGAGCCTTGGGCAGGTCGTTGTCAATCGCCGAGGCGAAAGGATGGAATAGATCGGGATATTCAGGGCTGAACACCCACAGCGCGCTGGCGCATTTAGCGCAGAAATGGCGCTCGGCTGCACTGAGCTCGCAGCCACCCCGCCCGTCTTCCAGCTCAGCATGGAAGGGCGCAGTCTCGCCTTCCACCGTCAGCGAACGCTTGTCGGCGTGAAGATTGATTGCGTAGCCGCCGCCGCCGGCGGTCTTTCTGCATATCGAACAATAGCAGTGCATGAATGGTACGGGCGCGTGGCTGTCGGCGGAAAAACGGACCTCTCCGCAGCGGCACGACCCTTGAAGCTTCAGGGGCATACTCAGATTCCTTTCCTATCGAAAACCAGCGAATCCGAGAGCAGTTGCCTCGGATGCTCCGCTTTAACCCTCGTGGGATGTAGCGGACCTTGGCGCGTGATCAGCAAGCACAGCCGATCATGACCGCGAACGACGACAAGCGACAAGCTTGTGGCTATCATATCGATCGATGAAACCGATCTTCCTTCTGATGGCGCTGGGCGTCGGAATCCCGCTCGCCGCGTCAGCCCGGGTTGCTGAAAGCTCCGATCCCGAGCGCATCGATGTCGTCGATGCCATCGAATGCCGGCTCGACGCGCCTACCTACAATGGCTTCGCCTTAGCGCTGAATGGCGAGGAGAAGATCGCCGACAAGCGAGGCTGGGTGCCGATCAAATCCAAGAACTTCCTGATGAATGAATATGAGCTGCCCGCGCCAATCACAGTGGCTGGCCGTTACAGCACGCGCAGCATTGCGTTCACATCCAGCGGCGTCGTCGCCATCGTCGAACTCACTGATCCGGCTGTGCTCGCACGGCAACAGGGAATCGAAAACGCGATTGATCCCAATCCGTTGATCGCAGCCATGATTGCATCGGGAAAGGCCACCCGTCAGGAAATCGAGGTGGCGACAGATTCCCGAAAATTCCTCGGTGAAAAAATACTCGTCGACCGCACCGAGCCCGCGACTGCTGGGGAACACTTCGGGACGCACACTATTATCGGACTGAACGTCTCGAACGTCGCCAGCCACCCCGGCAAAACGCTCTACGGATGTTCCTATCGGATCGAGGTCATCGACAAGGACGGCAAACCGTTCTGAGGCAGAGCGCCTCGCGCATCCATATCCTATCTTTCGATCCCAGCGCGGCGGGGAGCGCGCGATGGAGTGGCATGGCGTGCTTGGATGCACATGGCGCCGCCGGCTTTCGGCCGGTGGCACGTCTGCTTCTTACGATCGTCCCTTCCGGGCCTTGCGCGCGGCATAGCGCAAGTCTCGCGCCGATTTCAGTTCAGCGTCGCTTAGGACGGGGGCCGGTGCAGCGAGTGATGTTTCAGCGGCGAGATGATCCGCGTCATGCCTGGCGCGCTGCGCTGTTTCCTTGGCGGCCTGCACAGCGCTCTTCGCTTCCTGCGCGGCGGCGCGTTTGACCTGCTGCGCTTCCTCCTTGGCAGTCCGGCTTGCGATGCGCCGCGCTTGCTCGGCGGGATCAATGGGTGCCTTGCTGTGCAGCTGCGCGAGCGCTTTGGTTTTCGCGCTTTGCGCGATCGCCATGCGGTCCTGAAAACTGGGCTCTTTGTAACCTCGCATCATTTGGTCCTTCTCGGTTGTCACTTGCTCAATCAACCATTGCGGCGACGAGAAGACGAAGATCTTCCGTTGCCAATTGGCCTTCGCCAACTTGTTGCGTAGAGGCGCGATGGTCGGAGGTGTCGTCGGTGGAAATTCTGGTCGTGGGGAAGCTGTGTCCGCTCCCGCGGTAATTATGCATAATGTCCTCGGTCCGCGGCTTTTGCCGCGCTCATTATTTTCTGAAATTGGTGCGCCGTTTCGCCGAGCCAGACTGGCTGGCGTCGCGCTCACGAAAAACAATCCGACCCTTGGTGAGATCGTAGGGCGTCATTTCGAGATGCACCCGGTCGCCCACCACCGAGCGGATACGAAATTTGCGCATCTTGCCAGCAGTGTAGGCGATAATCTTGTGCTCGTTATCGAGCCGGACGGCGAAGCGTCCATCGGGAAGAATTTCCTCGATGATGCCTTCAATCGTCAGCAATTCTTCTTTGGCCAATAGCTTGAATCCGAAGGGTATGCCCAGCTGCTTCGTATGACGCTTTGGGCGTCTAAGATGCGGGCAAAGATAATGCAGATACTCGATGCAACGGGGAGTGACTCCCCTGCCAGACGTCATCGAGACGGTAGACGCCCCCAGGGATCCGTTATGGGCTAAGCCTCTGGCTATTCGCCTGAACGGTGTCGGAAAGAGCTACCGCATGGCGGATAGTCTGGCCATCGCACGGCCACGCCATCGGCGAAGTTTCTGACGGCTATTAAATGGCGGCGGTTGCTCAAGCAGCCCGCCGCCAGCAGATCATGCAGCCTGAAGATTCACGGCAGAGGTCTTGCCACGCTGATCGGTCTCCAGTTCGTACGAGACGCTCTGATCTTTCTGGAGGGTGCTCATACCGGCACGTTCGACTGCCGAGATGTGCACGAATGCGTCCTGGCCGCCGTCGTTCGGCGCGATGAAGCCATAGCCCTTGTCGGCGTTAAAAAATTTCACAGTTCCGGTAGTCATATGGGTATCCTTTATCCCAAGTATGACGGGCATGCGCCAACAGCGGCGCATCCCGGCTTTAGTAGTGCTAGAAAGGGATAAAGGGGTGGCATAAAGCTGCCGATTATCCGTCGCATGCGACGTAAGCAGAGCCCCAATATCGGAAAAATTAAAAACTGCAAGTAAATTCTGGATTATAGCAGGATGGTCATTCACGTTATTTGCGAGCAGGCGTTTAGCGATAGAATTTAGTCGTCATGTCAGGTAATCGCGGCTCTCTTGCCGAACATGTTGCTGACGCCGATTTCAAATGCTCGAACGGCAGATTTGAAGCGGCCTTCCCGCGGCGGGGTATAAATTAGAGCACGCGCTCCCGACCTAGGTTGCGACTAAACATTCATAGCGGACGCTTGAAGAGCAGCGTGCGGCAGTGGGCCAATGCGCAACGCGCCAAATGATCAACGCCTAGACAGCGAACCGGCTTACGTCCGCTACCCGCGGCCCGTAATTAAAGGGCTTTCGGGCGGAGGCGCGAATTCATACGGGGGCGCCGCCGCGCCCGGGGACCCGCGCGTCACTCCGTGATATATGGCGAGACCAAGTGGACTGTGCGCGATCAACGTCATTGCGAGCTGCGATGCGGCCATCGCAGACACGCCCCACCACCAAGCGGCATGCACCGATCCGCGACGCCGGATATCCGACACGATACCGACGAGCGGCAGGACCATCAAGGCCGCAAACACGGCCCATTCGGCAAACGGGATGAGGAGCGGCATGGGCAGCAGGCGGCCAAACGCGGGCCCGGTGAGAAAGGCCATCGCGCAAAAAAGGAGGCGCCTGTGCCACTCGGTCCGCTTGCGCAGCGTGATGGCGGCCGCGACAAGCCCGCCGAAGCAAAGCATCGTCATCGAGTTCATGACGAGAAAATAGGCCGGCTGAAAAAAGAAGGGGATGGTCCCTTGTCGCGCCATGGTCATGGTGGTGAAGATACCGACGCCTACCATCATCACGGCCCATGCGGCGGCTAGCCATCCTAACCGGCGGTGAAGTAGCATCGATCCGCGCGTTACGAGCGCGCTTTGCGTTACAAAAATCACGACCCAGCCGAAGAATATGACGGCATGAAAATGAACCAGCGGCGGAGCCGAGAAGCTCGAGCGCCCCATCGCCAGTTGCATGGAAAATCCCGCGATTATGATGGCTGCCATGACAAGCGCCATGACCAGGAAGAACCGGTCGTCTCGCCCGTAGCCGGGCCGCGGATGTGCAACGGTCGCCAATTGAGCCTCCGAGCGATGGGTCAAATCAGTTTGCACCCTGCCTCGTCGCGCAATCACTGTCACCACGATATCGTGGACACCGCATAGTCGATATCCATCAGAGGTCTTGATGGCTGCGGTTGGCCGATAGCCGCTTGTCGGCTTTCAGCTAAAAATATCAAATAGCGGCCATCCGGCAACGGATATCCATCGCGAAGCTTAAACCAGCTAGCAGATTTGTGCGCCGCAGCGTAAAGGCGCGACGATGAGGATCGCGATCATCGACACCAGCACGACGCGCGCTGCCATCATTTCCGATGGGCTGCGCGAGGCCGGGCTCGACGATTTGGTCGTGATCGACACGGCGAGGCCGCTAGCGGCCCAGATCGAGGCGGCTCAGCCCGAAGTCGTCCTGATCAACCTCGAAAATCCCAGCCGCGACCTGCTCGAGGATTTCTTCGCCATGTCGCGCGCGCTGGCGCGACCGATCGCGATGTTCGTCGACCAGAGCGATGCCGAGGCGACCGGCGCCGCGATCGACGCCGGGGTGTCAGCCTATGTCGTCGACGGGCTGTCGAAACAGCGAATCAAGCCCGTGATCGACCTTGCGATCCGCCGCTTCCAGGCCTTTTCGCGGCTGCAACGCGAGCTCGACGAGGCGAAAAATGCGCTCGTCGAACGCGCGACAATCGATCGTGCCAAGGCGATCCTGATGAAACGGCGCGCGATCGACGAACCCGCTGCCTACGCCTTGCTGCGCGGTCAGGCGATGCGCACCAACCGCCGCATTTCGGAAATAGCGGAAGCGATCGTGACCAGCGACGCACTGCTGGGAGACATGGAATGACCGCCGAGACCTTCCGCATCGGCTTCCTGCCACTGGTCGACGCCGCGTTGCCGATCCTGGCGCACGAGCTGGGCTTCGCGGCACGCGAGGGCGTGGCCATCGAACTGGTGCGCGACATGACCTGGGCGACGGTGCGCGACCGGCTGCTCTATGGCCATACCGACGCCGCCCACATGATCGCGCCGCTGGCAATTGCGACCGCGCTCGGCCGCGACCGGCCCGCGGTGCCGATGGCTGTGCCCTTCGTGCTCGGCCTCAACGGAAATGCGGTGACCTTTTCCACCCAACTCGCACAGGATGTTGGGCTGGGCGACACGCTGGGCGATCCCGCGATGATTGGCGCAGCGCTGCAGCGCGTCGCGGCGGCGCGCAAAATTGCGGGCAAGCCGCTGCGCTTTGGCGTTGTGCATCGCTATTCGAGCCATAATTATATGCTGCGATACTGGCTCGCGGGGGTGGGTATTCGTCCCGACCTCCATATCGATATTGTCGTTACCAGCCCTCCCTTTGCCGCCGATGCGCTGGCCGCGGGCGAGGTCGACGGCATTTGCGTTGGCGAGCCGTGGAACTCGATCGCGGTCGAGCGCGGCGTCGGCCATATCGCGCTCGCCACTGCGCAGATCTGGCGCCGCGGCGTCGAAAAAGTGCTCGCGCTGCGCGAGGCCGTCGTGGACGAGCGCCGCGATGCGGTCGAGGCGCTGCTCCGCGCACTCCACGCTGCCGCCGCCCATTTCGTCGAACCCGGCACCGCCGAGGACAGTGCCGACATCTTGTCACGCGCCGAATATCTTAACGCGCCGCGCGATGCGGTGCTGCGCGCGATCACCGACCGCGTCCGGCTGACCCCGGGAGGCGAGGCGATCCACTATCCCGATTTCATGTTCCAGCACCGTGAAGCCGCCAATTTCCCGTGGCGGAGCCAGGCGGCGTGGCTCTATTCGCAAATGCTGCGCTGGGACGCAGCGCCCTATTCGAGCGCCGACGCCGCCACTGCGGCCGCGGTGTTCCGCCCCGACATCTATCGCGCCGCGCTCGCCGGGTCGGGAGCACCGCTGCCGGGGGCGAGTTCGAAGCTGGAGGGCGGCATCGATACCCCGCTTGGGGCCGGGTCGGTGCAGGGGCGCCTGCTGCTCGGTAGCGATCGGTTCTTCGATGGCCGCGCCTTCGATCCGGACGATATTCAGGGCTATCTTGCCGATCTTCCTTAGTTTTTATTTTATGCTGCACCTGCGAAATAACCGCTTGCGGTGAAGCGGCGAATCAGGCAGCTTAAAGGCACTCGGCAAGGCTGCCGGGGCAGGATAAAGCGGCTACGGCTCCAACGACGGGGCCGGTCCGCGCGGCAGGCGGGAAGCCTTTTCCCGTAATCCAACAGGCAATGAAGCCGTCAGGATGCGCCCGCGTGGCCGCCGTCCTGGCGGCTTTTTTATTGCCCGTCACACGAAGGGGACGGACGATGACGATGGCATATACAGGGGCGACCACCGCGCCCAAATCGAATTTCTGGACAAGCGGGCACTGGCCGACGCTGGTCGCCGCCTTTCTTTATTTCGACCTCGCCTTCATGGTTTGGGTGCTGCTGGGACCACTGGCGCCCGCAATTTCCGCTGACCTCGGACTCAGCCCGGCACAAAAAGGGCTGATGGTCGCGGTGCCGACGCTCGCCGGCGCGCTGCTGCGCGTGGTCAACGGCCTGCTTGTCGACCGCATCGGTCCCAAGCGCGCTGGAGCGATCAGCCAAGTGATCGTGATCGTCGGGCTGTTCCTCGCGTGGTTGATGGGAGTCACCAGCTTCACCGGCACGCTCGCGCTGGGTGTGGTGCTCGGCTTTGCAGGTGCCAGCTTTGCGATCGCGCTTCCGCTCGCCAGCCGCTGGTACCCGCCCGAGCATCAGGGCAAGGCGATGGGCCTTGCCGGAATGGGCAATTCGGGCACCGTGCTCGCGGCGCTGTTCGCACCCGGCCTTGCGGTGATGTTCGGGTGGAACGCGGTGCTCGGCCTCGCCTGTATCCCGCTCACCATCGTCTTCTTTATCTATCTGGTCATGGCGAAGGACGCTCCGAACGCGCCCGCGCCCAAGAAGCTCGCGCATTATTTCGAACCGCTCAAGACCGCCGACGCCTGGTGGCTGATGGCGTTCTACTCGGTAACCTTCGGCGGTTTCGTTGGACTCGCCGCATCGCTGCCGATCTATTTCACCGACCAGTTCCACCTGACCCCGGTGATGGCAGGCTATTGCACCGCGGCGTGCGTCTTTGCCGGGTCACTGGTGCGGCCGATGGGCGGCGCGCTCGCCGACCGGATCGGCGGGGTAAAGGCGCTGATGATGGTCTTCGTCGTCGCCGCGCTGGCGCTCGCCGGGGTGCCGCAGGCCGACACGCTGCCCGCCGCGCTCGGGCTGTTCGTGATCGCGATGCTCGCGCTCGGTACCGGCAATGGGTCGGTGTTCCAGCTCGTGCCTCAGCGCTTTTCGGCCGAGATCGGCGTGATGACCGGGCTGGTCGGCATGGCGGGCGGCATCGGCGGCTTCTACCTCGCCTCCTCGCTCGGCTTTGCCAAGCAGTGGAGCGGCAGCTTTGCGCCGGGCTTTTACATCTTCGCGGGACTAGCGGTCGTTGCGCTTGTCGGGCTGCTGTTCGTCAAGAGCCAGTGGCGCGCGACCTGGGGCGCCGCCGAAGGCGTGCGGATCTAGTCATGACCCGCACTCTCATATTCCTGCTGGCGCTCGCGCCGGCCGGGGCGGCGGGTGCCCAGGCCGTCCAGATCAAGCCTCTCGGCGAAGCGCGCCTCCGCTATGAAGCGGTCGATCAGGACGGTCTCGCCGCCAACGCCGAAGCGCTGACCCTGAGGCTGCGCGCCGGGGTCGAGGCCAAGGCCGATCGCTGGTCGGCACTGATCGAGGGGCAAGGCAACCTCGCCATCGTCGACGATTATTTCGACGGACTCCACGGTGCTGCGACACGTCCGATCGTCGCCGATCCCGGAAACATCGCCCTCACCCGCGCCCAAGTGCGCTACGTCGCGCCCGGCTTTGCGGTCACCGCGGGGCGCCAGCGGATCGGTTTCGACGACGAGCGTTTCGTCGGCAGCGTCGGTTTTCGTCAAAACGGCCAGAGCTATGACGCGGTGCGCGCCGAGGTGACGCCGGTGAAGGGCGTCAAGGTCGACTTGGCCTATGCGTGGAGCGTGCGGACGATCTGGGGCATCGACGGCGCGGGGGCGCGGCAGCAGGCAGTGTCGGGCGACAATGTCTTTGCCAACATCGGCGCCCCGACCCCCATCGGCAAGCTCAGCGGCTTCGCCTATCTCGTCGATGAGGACGAAGCCGTGATGCAGGGTTTCCGCATGTCGAGCCAGAGCTATGGCGCCCGGCTCGACGGATCGAAGCCGCTCGGCAAGGCGAAGATCGTCTGGCAGCTGAGCTATGCCCGCCAGTCGGACTGGCACCGCAACCCCAACGACTATAGCGCCGACTATTATCTGGCCGACGTTGCAGTCGATCTTGGTGGCCCCCGGGTCGGCGTCGGGTACGAAATACTCGGCGCCGACAACGGGGTATCGCTCACCAGCTTCCAGACCCCGCTCGCGACCGGGTTCAAATTCCAGGGCTGGGCCGACAAATTTCTCGTCACCCCGCCCGATGGGGTCCGCGACCTGTATGCGAGCGCGGGATGGAGCTGGAAGGCGGTTGGCCCGCTGAAAGCCGTCACCCTCCAGGCGGTGTATCACGACTATCGCAGCGACCGCGCCGTGAGATCATATGGCGACGAGATCGACCTCCTCGCCAGCGCCAAGCTCGGCAAGGTGACCGGCTCGGTGCGCTACGCCCACTACAACGCCGACGGCTTCGCCACCGACACCGACAAATTTTGGCTTCAACTGGACTGGATGCTCTGATGGAACACACACCCCTCAAGCCCAAGGCCGACACGCGCGAGCATCTGGTCGTGATCGGCAACGGCATGGCCGGCTGCCGCGCGGTCGAGGAACTGCTCGCGCGCGACGCCGACCGGTATCGCGTGACAATTTTCGGCGCCGAACCGCGGGTCAATTACAACCGCATCATGCTCTCGCCCGTGCTGGCGGGCGAAAAAAGCTTCGACGACATCGTGATCAACGATGCCGGCTGGTATGCGGCGAACGGCATCGCACTGGTCGCGGGCGATCCGGTCGCCGCGATCGACCGGGCGGCGAAAACGGTAACGACGCGCGGCGGCACCACCGAATGCTATGACCGCCTGCTGATCGCGACCGGCTCCGACCCCTTCATCATCCCGGTGCCGGGCAAGGATTTGCCCGGGGTGATCGCGTTCCGCGACATGGACGATGTCGACACGATGCTCGCGGCGGCCGATGCTGGCGGCGACGCAGTGGTCATCGGCGGCGGCCTGCTCGGGCTCGAGGCCGCGCACGGGCTTTCGCTGCGCGGCATGAAGGTCACCGTCATCCACCTGATGCCGACGCTGATGGAACGCCAGCTCGACGAAGCTGCGGGCTGGCTCCTGAAAAACGCGCTCGAAGCGCGCGGTCAGACCATTCTGACCGGCGCCGACACCGCTGAGATCGTCGGCGACGGCAAGGTCGAAGGGGTGAAGCTGAAAGACGGAACGCTGATCCCCGCCAGTCTGGTCGTCATGGCGGTCGGCATCCGCCCCTCGGTGGCGCTCGCCCGCGACGCGGGCCTTGCGGTCGGGCGCGGCATTCAGGTCGACGACCATATGGTCACGAGCGATCCCGCCGTGCTCGCGGTCGGCGAATGCGTCGAGCATGATGGGCAGGTTTACGGCCTTGTCGCGCCCTTGTGGGACATGTGCCGCAGCCTCGCCGACGGGCTGGTCGAGAAGCCCAGCGGCTATCGCAGCTCGGTGACCTCGACCAAGCTCAAGGTGTCGGGGATCGACGTGTTTTCGGCGGGCGACTTTTCGGGTGGCGATGGGTGCGAAGACATCGTGCTCCGCGACGCCAGCCGCGGCGTCTACAAGCGGGTGATCGTCAAGGACGACCGCATCGTCGGCGCCGTGCTCTATGGCGATACCGCCGACGGCAGCTGGTATTTCGACCTCCTCAAGAAGCAGGAGGATGTCTCCGATCTCCGCGACCTCCTGATCTTCGGCCAGTCCTTCGCCTCGGGAGGAGGCGCCGCGGACCCTAAGGCGGCCGTTGCGGCGCTCTCGGACGATGCCGAGATTTGCGGCTGCAACGGCGTTACCAAGGGCCAGGTCGTCGCGTGCATCGCCAAGGGGGCGCACAGCCTCGACGCGGTGCGCGGCACCTGCAAGGCGTCGGCGAGCTGCGGCAGCTGCACCGGCCTCGTCGAAAATCTGCTCGCGCTCGCCTTGGGCGACGAGGTGCAGGCCGGACCCAAGACGATGTGCAAATGCACCAGCTTCGGCCACGACGACGTCCGCCGCGAAGTCGTCGCGCAGGACATGCGCTCGATCCCCGAGGTGATGCAGAAACTGCACTGGACCACCCCCGACGGCTGTTCCTCGTGCCGCCCTGCCCTTAACTATTACCTCCTCTGTGCGCTCCCCGGCGACTATGTCGACGACCAGCAGAGCCGTTTCGTCAACGAACGGCTGCATGCGAATATCCAGAAGGACGGCACCTATTCGGTCGTCCCGCGCATGTGGGGCGGGCTGACCAACCCGACCGAGCTCCGCGCGATCGCCGACGTGGTCGAGAAATATGAAGCGCCGATGGTCAAGGTGACCGGCGGCCAGCGGCTCGACATCTTCGGGATCAAGAAAGAGGATCTGCCCGCGGTGTGGGCCGACCTCAACGCCGCGGGGATGGT
>Ga0265296_1000277_pt1 | contig 89749 bp, 111 predicted proteins | sample MunlanPumphouse1_FD_189073 | JGI IMG/M metagenome (GOLD analysis project Ga0265296, IMG submission 189073) | Groundwater microbial communities from a municipal landfill in Southern Ontario, Canada - Pumphouse #1 | ecosystem: Environmental > Aquatic > Deep subsurface > Groundwater | place...
AACATTTCCATATTGTCCTGTAAGCTCCATACATAAACATTACTGCCGATGCATGTTACAGTAGGATTACCCCAAATGGAGGGGGTAGCATATTTTGCAATTTGTGATGCGACTTTCTTGTCGCGACACGTAATCCGTGTTCTATTCAAATGCTCACCAGCATAATCCAACATAATCGACATCCTTTCTGAAACTTTGCATATGCCTACCATCTATAATAAGCCTGTTTTTCATGACATTGAATTCCGTATCAAGTGATTTGAACTCACTCCATTCAGTCATAATGAGGCATGCATCCGATCCGCGAAGCGCGTCGATAGCAGAGTTGCAATAATCAATATCCGGGAAGAGCCGCTTCATATTTTCAATAGCCATTTTATCATAGGCCGAAACGATTGCCCCTTCCCCAATTAGCTCTTTGATCACAGGTATTGATCTTGATTCCCTGATATCATCCGTATCATTCTTGAATGCTAGCCCAAGAACGGCTATCTTTTTTCCTTTAAGGTCGGGAAGTTTATTTTTCAAAAGCGTTATCATCCGCAATGGCTGTATTTCATTGACCGCTATCACTGATCTAAGAAGAGTTGGCTCATATCCGACCTCATGAGCTTTTCCTATGAGGGCTTTTACGTCTTTTGGGAAGCATGAGCCTCCAAATCCTGCGCCTGAATTGAGAAAGTGAGGGCCGATCCTGAAATCCTTTCCGACTGCGTTCATGACTTCGTAAGTATCAATTCCAAGTTCTTTACAGATATTACCCACTTCATTAGAAAAGGATATTTTTGTAGCAAGGAAGGCATTGTTCACGTATTTTATCATCTCGGCTGTGCGCGGATTCGTTCTTGTGACCTCGCAATCAAGACCGCTGTAAAGTGAAGCCACAATATCCCCGGATCTTTTATCAAGCGAGCCGACCACGATCTTATCAGGATGCAAAAAATCATGCACTGCCTTTCCTTCGCGAAGGAATTCCGGGTTCATGGCGATCCCGAACTCGCCCAGCGACTTACCGGATTCTTTTTCGATTGTCGCAAGTACGACTTTTTCGGTTGTTTCTGGAACTACTGTGCTTTTTACTACGATGACATGATAGCCTTTTTTCTTACGAAGCGTCCTGCCAAGACTTGTGCTTGCAGCTTTTATGATGCCCAAGTCGATCTTTCCATCATGATCGGATGGAGTTCCAACGCAAATGAAAGAAACGTCTGAATTATTGATCGCAAAATCATAATCCGATGTGGCTTTCAGGTTCTTGCCAACATGCTTTTCCAGGAGTTCTGATAGCCCATCCTCATAAATAGGCGGTACACCCCGATTAAGCATATCTATTTTTGATGGATCAATGTCAACACAAATCACTTCATGTCCAAGTTCTGCAAAACATGCAGCGCTCACAGTGCCAACGTATCCTGTCCCGATAACTGAAATTTTCATAAGTTCATTCTAGAAGGGTTCTTTAGTAATATATGAGTTTCTGCTCAGCAAAAACAACCTGCTGTGAGCGAAGCGAACAGCAGCGCCATTCATGCCGCAGCAGGCGCACATGCAAAACACCGTCGCAGACGGCGCTGTTTTGTTGATGTTGAACTGTGCACAGAGGTATTGTCTAATAGAAAATCTTCAAAATTATAAGAATTGCTTTATTTATCTTGAAAAAATTTATAGGTCAAAGCGATGTTGAGTATTTGTTTAATAATACTGACATGAAGTGATAACATGAAATTATCCAGCATAAAAAAAGAAAAAAAGAAGGAGAACCAGCCTGAAAAACTGGATGGATCTGACACCATATCCATAATGAAAGTCCTTGAAGAGGTAGGGCTCTCCGAAGAAGTTCTCGTTAGCGCCGCTATGGAACTTTATGTGCCTCATCCCGGCGTAGAAACGCAGGAGATAGCAGAGAAAGTCTTCAAGAGAGAAATGTTGCATGCACTCTCAGATCCCAACCTGAGCATTCTTCTATATGCCGGCATGCTTCTTGAAAAAGCCGGAGAGAAGGGCGAACTTCCCGGCATGACCAAAGAGACTTTCAATAAAGACCTCACCTTCCTGATAGTGGATGAAGTGATCGGGATGAGCATTGCAAAATACATAAGCGGCGACAAGGGAATTTTTGAATACGTGAGATTTGACAAATTAAAACCCGGGATCCTGTCGACACTTGGGCCTTTCATGGACGACGTTATAGCCGGGCTCATTGGCGGCGCTTCAGCCAACATGTATTCAAGAGGAAAAAGCGACGGCGATAAAGCAGCCAGGAAACCAAAAAAGATTGTTGCCAAACCAAAAAGGGTCACGGTCACAAAGGTCGGTTTTGCCGGATGAAAAAGTTCCTGTTGGCCCTTCGAAATGGTTTTGGTTTTCTTTCCACCATACCCGTGGGTATAAGCATGGAAGGCATCGAAAACCTCATGAAGCACATATACCTATTTCCGGTCGTAGGCGCAGTAATTGGGATCATTCTTGCTGTGATCGCATTAACATCTTCGCTGATATTATCCCCAATAATGCTTGCACTGCTTGTCATCATATCGATCTATTATTTTACAGGAATTAACCATATTGACGGGCTGGCAGATTTCGGAGATGGTATAGCAGCGCATGGTACAAAAGAAAAAAAGATAGCTGCTATGCGGGATACCGCTGTCGGAACCGGCGGTATTGTTTTTTGCATGATATCCATTCTTGGTGTTTTTGTATCACTTGTATCGATCCAGGAAACCAATATATTTCTCCTTCTTCCATTTGCATTGATCGTGGCAGAAACAAGCGCCAAGCAAACAATGGTCACAGTAGCTGCCTTCGGGCGACGGATCCATGAAGGTTTCGGGGCTATGACTGTTGATAATACAACGAAATCTGACCTGATCACAGGAACCGTCTTTTCGGCATCAGTATGTTATATTGTTCTTGGATACCTGGGTATCGAAGCATTCATAATTTCGCAACTGGCAGGACTTCTTGTACTTAATACCGCCAACCGCCATTTCGGGGGTGTGAGCGGGGACATCGTAGGCGCTGCTAATGAAATAGGGCGTCTCGCAGCCCTTCTGTATTTGGGAGGTGTCGGATGGATGCTCTTGTAATGGCAGGCGGGATGGGAAAGCGCCTGGGGAAGGATGAAAAACCTCTAACTCAACTTTCCGGGAAACCGCTGATACATTATGTTCTGGATGCCCTTCTTGGTTCAAATAACATAGAACGTGTTTTTGTCGCAACTTCGCCACGGGTCAAGAGAACTAACGAATGGCTTCTTGATTTTAAGAAAAAACATACCAAAGTTGAAATAATTCACACAGAAGGGGTGGGTTATGTTCATGACATGATTGGCGCAGTCAAGGACGCAGGCATCACCGGGAGCGTTTTCATCATGATGGCTGACCTTCCTCTTGTCACGCCCGGGCTCATAGACAGGATAATAGAAAAATATACTGAGGTAAACACGCCTGCGCTTTCGGTTCACATGAAGCTTGATGTCTTTACGAAGCTTGGCTTGCGGCCTGATACTGTATTTCACAAGAATGATGATTTCATTGTTCCATGCGGGATAAACATACTTGACGCGGGAATGATCCAAAAAGAGCAGGAGGATTATAATCTTATCCTGGATGAAGAGGAGCTGGCGCTGAATGTCAATGCGCCCGGGGATCTTGAGGTTTGTGAGAAGTATTTGAACTTTCTATTCAAACAATGAGTTTCTTTTTCATCAAGTTAATTGACAGTAAAAAAAAGATCAGTGTTACTACGAAAATCCAGATAAAACTGAAAAGCATAAAAGGATCCGGCTGTGCAAGTGTCAGTGATCGGATGATAATCACCACATGAGTAAGGGGAAGTACTGCTAAAGCAAAATATCGGATAAAATCCGGCATAAGCGAAAGTGAGAAAAAGGTGCCGCTAAAGAGAAACATTGGAGTTATGAATAGAAACGTAGGATAATTAAGAGTGTCTATACTTGGTGATATTGCAGTGAAGCACATTCCAATGGCTGCAAATAGAAGTCCGGCCAGGAAAGAAAAAGGAATAATTAATAATGATGAAGGAAAATCAATAATTCCAAAGATTGCAAAAATAGGCAGCATTATCATAGTATTTATCACGCTTTTAGTTGCGCCCCAGAGAAGCTCGCCTGCTATTACTTCTTCAATGGAAAGAGGGGTTGCGATTATGGCTTCAAAGGTCTTTTGGTAATACATTCGTACATAAGAAGCGAAAGTGCATTCAAAAAAAGATGCTTCCATGATCCCAATGGCTATCAGGGCTGGAGCGATAAATCTGATATATGAGACACCTTCCATAAGATCAATGGAATTGCCGACTCCGAATCCAAAAGCAAAAAGATATAAAAGCGGTTGAATGAACGAGGGAATGAAATTCACCATAAATGTTTTCATGAACACATCTTTATTGCGAAACCAGACTTTCCACAAACTGCTTGTGAGTTTTGGCACTTCAAAATATGACATTTTATCAATCCTTTAATATTCTTCCCGTGAATTTTAGAAACACATCTTCAAGTGTGGCTCTTCGAACGATCACCTTTCCAAAGTCGCATTCTTTTAAAAGAGCATCCACAACTGTCTGCGGATCATCTGTATGTACCTGGATCGTATCCCCCACTACTTCAAATTTCGAAGCTGTCTTGTTTAAACAATCCACAGCCGCTGGATTATTATCTGTCTCAACGATATCTGTACCAATGTATTCCCTTATCAGTTCCGAGGGTTTTCCTTCAACCAGTATGTTACCGTTATCCATGATCACAAGCCTGTCGCACAAACGCTCAGCCTCCTCAAGATAATGGGTTGTAAGAACGATCGTATTCCCCATGGACTTCAATTTCTTGATCGTCTCCCAGATCAGGTGTCTTGCCTGTGGATCAAGTCCGACAGTGGGCTCATCAAGGACGAGCAGCCGGGGATTGTTCAAGAGAGCCCGTGCAAGCAAAAGGCGCCGTTTCATTCCTCCTGATAATAATGTGGTCAATGTATCTTTTTTCTCTTTTAACATCACGAAATCGAGAAGCTCTTCAATGATATTTTCTGCTTTTTTTTGCGGAATATCAAAATATCGTGAATATACCAGGAGATTCTGGTAAACAGTGAAATCCGGGTCAAGGTTGGTCTCCTGGGGCACTACTCCGATAAGTCTTTTTATCTTTCGCTGGTCAGTGCTCACATCCATTCCGAAAACCTCAAGCTTTCCTTTGGTTTTGGGTGAGACACACTGGATCATTTTCATAGAAGTAGTCTTACCAGCGCCATTTTGACCCAGAAACCCGAAAATTTCCCCCTCTTTCACTACAAAACTGATATTATCTACTGCAACAAAATTACCATATTTTTTTTCCAATCCCTGCGCCTCTATCACCAGGACAATAATAAACCTCCAAATTTAACTATATAATATCTATTAATATCTATTGTCATAAAACTTATGCTTTAAGCCTTACTATTAAAATATAATGCACTTCCCCATAGTTTTAATTATTTTTTTATAATCAAACATACATAATATTCATAGCTTCTTTTTCTCTTTCTTTATATTTGATACGTTCCTGTTCCTGGAAATCCCATAGAATCTGGTTTGCTCTGGCTTCTCTTTGTCTTTGCTCTCTTATTATTTGCCACATTTTTTCTTGTTTATTTCTTAGCAGAACATTTCTCGGTTCATTGTCTCTATCATATTGTTTCCTTTTGTCTGGGTCTGATAGTACTGAATAAGCCTCTGTGATTCCTTTAAACATTTCTTCAGCTTCTGGTAACTTGTTTTTGTCGGGATGATATAGCATAACCAGTCTGCGGTAAGCGGACTTTATATCCTCCTGGGATGCTTTCTTATCGACTTCTAATATTTCGTAATATGTTTTTTTTACCATGGGATTAAAAGTTTCGATACATAGACCAGATTGAATTCCTTAACCGGGGAATAAGAATTACACTTCCATAATCTTCATCAAATTCCCCACACCAAGCGCCACACCCTCGACCTCGATACCGCCATGACCTTTTGCGCCATCGCCAACAATATACAGATTTTTAACCGGTGTTGTATTCCCGGTATCACTTCCTGATGATGCCCTGTTGACAGGCCATCCGTCTGAATATGACTGGATCAAAAGCACTTCATATTTCTTATCAGGGAAAATCCGGGCAATATCAAGTAGCCCCAGATCGATCTCTGTCCTTGTATCATCTGAAATCATGGCCTGGTGCGACATTATTAGATGTTTTCCAGGAGGCGCAAGGGATGGGTCAGCATTGGTGACTTCATTAATGCCGTTGACCCTTTTTGCGTATGGTGTAAAATACACGCCGCTGTGACCTATTAGCGGTTCATCAGAGGAAAGACATATCTTAATGCCCTTTGAAGGTTTGAGATTTTGTATCTTGTCAAGGTATTCCTTATCTGTGCAATCATACAAACTGCTTGTTCCTATATGTCCAATATCGCTTATAACAATGTCAGCATCGATGATATTTCCTTTTACTATGACTCCTTTTGCAATGCCATTATTGACAATGATCCTTTCAACACATGAATGGGTGTAGATCTTTCCACCTTTTGACTCTATGATCTCACGGAGCGCGTCTGTGACAGCACTGCATCCGCCTGCGGGAACGCCTGAACCTTTATAGAGATACATATTATTGATAATTTCAAGCATTTCATGCGCCGGAACATCCTTTGCCTGCAAGCTCAAGGCCCATCCGCAAAACGAATCAGCAAGCTTCAGCAGGAAATCATCATCAAAATATTTTAAAACCCAATCCCTGAAGGATATATCATTATTGGGCCTGAATTTCAGGGAATATGCAAGAACAGTGCCAAGTTTCACCTGTTTTGTGAGTGAAAGTTCCCGCCGAAAATCATGAAAAGAGATAATCGCGCCATTTTCTTTCCTTATGACTGCCATGGGTTCTGAATCGATGATAATAACATTCGCACCCACCTCCCTGAGCATCTGCGCAAGCGGGCCGCGCCCCCCATGCGGTATCATGTGAAGCGCGCCTGTGCTGAGTTTGAAACCTTTATATGGAAGATTGGTGAACCTGCCACCAGTAAATGGAAGTTTCTCGAATATCTCAACAGAATAGCCCGCACCAGCGAGTTTTGCGCCGGCAAGAAGGCCGCCAAGACCTGCGCCGATGATTACTGCTTTTACTGCTGTCATTCATCCTCCGAAATGGCGCCCAGGGGGCAATAATCGAGGCATTTGCCGCATTGGGTGCATTTTTCATTCATCGAAGCACGTGCTAATACGATTATCGCATCGAATGGACAGTATGCAGCGCACTGCCCGCAGCCTACGCAATTCCCGCTTACCTTCATCCGACCCCGGCCGCCCCTATTTTTTCTGTAAGTTTTGCAAGCACTTCTTTTCTCATGCCTTCCACGAACTTGATGCTTCCAACTACGAGATGCCCTCCACCGCTAACTCCTGCCCCTTTTATCTCACTGTGAAGTTCTTTTACCATCTGCGGAATGTTCATCTTTACTCCTTTTGAACGCAGCACTGCAAAATCAGGCCCGTATCCGATGGTGACAAGCGGCTGTCCAATGTTTTGGTTGCACAGCCTGTCATGGATCTCCCCGCTAGTCTTTCCAGGAGGGGGGAATGTAAATTTGTGGGCAAAATTTTCTACATCGATCACATTCATTATTGTCCCGTTTGGCAATATCTGTGTTTTTACATTGGGCATTGACGCCTCAAGCTGTTCTGCTATTGCAGCATTTGCCTGTTCGTTCAGTAATTGTACGATCTGCTTATGCCTCATGCCCGTGCCAATATTAAGTATATCATTCATCATTCCCCGCCCATCGTTGAACCTCTGCCAGAATGCCTCATAATCGATTGCAAGTGCCATTTGTTTCAAATCGTCGATCTTGTATTTATCTGCCACAAGAGCTTTATATGATTCAGCTTCGGGTGCAGACGACCTGTCGCCCATGGCTGAAACTGCCGGGAGATGTTTTATTTCTTCAGTAACATCAGGGTTAATCATTCTTGCTATTTCTGTACCTATCATTCCTGTTGTTACTCCATAATCCCCGCCTGCGTAAGCAGGATTTACATGTTCAAGCACCATGGAATCAATAGTTCCGTCAGGGTGATGGTGGTCAATGACCATTATATCCAGCCCATAAATCGCAGCCTGTTTCATCGCGGGCATATCTTCCTCTGTCGCTCCGTTGTCCATCAATACCACAAGCGGCATTTTCTGGGAGAAACGCCCCTGGTCTTCAAGCGCAAAAGTAATATCTTTTGTCACATCCTCTATTTCGTAAAAGGGCGCCTTGGAAGGAGAACGCCTGAAAAAGTGCCGGTCAGAATCCGTTCCGCCGATTTCCCGGATAATAGGCAAAATGGCGCGTTCAATTGCGATCGCTGAAGTTATACCGTCTGCATCCGCATGATGCCTTATGACTATGGGCCTTGATTTGTATGCAGCTTTCAGGATAATTTTTGCAGCGTTTTTCATCCTTGGCCGCATTTTCTCAAGTATTTCGCTTTTTATGAGAAACTGAATCTCATGTGGTTGCGCACGCTGGTCAATGGCTGACTCGATCTGCTCTTTAATAATTGCAGCATCACCGCCCGACAACGGCCTTAAGGAACGGATTTCAACCTGCAATGAACCGTTTCTCATCGAGGGTTCGCCTATGACTTTGACAATTGTTTCAGCCTTTATCTCAGGATAAGCTCTTTCTCCGGCTTTTTCAAAGGCTGCGCACTGGACTGTCCCATCCTCATCTGAAATAGAAAATATCGTGGGACCTCCAGTCTGCTTTATCTGGATGACTTCGCCTGAAAGATGGATAAGTTTCCCGATGTATTTGGTCAGTTCGGTGGTCTTCCTTCTGGGAAGCTGTTTTTCGATCTGTATAACCTGGTAATCTTTGGGGGTACGGACCAGGAGTTCTATATTGCCGTTCGGAGCAATGTTCTTTACTTCCACGAAAATCTTATCCCCTAGTTCGGGAGTGAAACTCAGGTTGCTTGAATGGATAAGTCCGCGAATTTGCGGATTCAGGTCTACGAACACGCCGAAGTTGGCATGACCCTGCACTTTTCCTTCATAGGTTTTTCCGACTTCAAGCTCGCGCGTATCACATTCGGAACTGAGGACATGCACATATTGTTTTTTGGCGCAATTTTCACATAGCTCCCCCTTTCCTGTGACATCTATCCCGCACATAGCACAGGTTACAAATTTTCCCCGTCCACCACATGTTTTGCAGGATTCTGTAACTATTGTTTTGCCTGTGCCCTTGCAGGTGGGACATTTTATTTCCCCCCCCAATAACTTTCCCAGGTCTTTTTCCGTGATCCGGTCAAGGCTTATGGTTCTTGGCTTGCCGGCGCCTTTGCAGTCAGGGCACTCCTTTTCACTAAGGATAATGGAGCCTGTGCCTTTACAGTCTTTGCATTCAGTTGTCATAGATTTGAACGCTAGATGCGTTTAAGAGTGAAATAGATTCTTATTCACCTTTTATAGTTTCAACTATTTCCCTGAAATCCGCAAGTCCAGCTTCGTCCACACCCAGCCTCCCGGGAGTTCATGCAGCGCGCCCTCTTTCATCTTGCCAGCGCCTCCTGCGTCTTTCTACTAAATATTAGCCGCGGATGATGACGCCCAGAGTCACGCCTCTGGAGGGCGTGTCCACGTATGCCTGCGGGCATACGTGTGCGCGGAGTCGAGAACCCGCAGGGTTTCGGCATGATAAACGCAGATAGAATACGATATAATACGGATGCTACGGATGATACTGATGCGCGCCGATCCGTGAAAATCCGTCCGATCGGTGTCATCCGTGTTCCTTGTCGTGATGGCGGCGCCGGTTCGTATGCGGTTGCAGGGATTGCCAAGCTTTGCGATCTTTGCGTACTTTGCGGTGATTTGATCAGACTATTTCTTTGATAAACCTCAGATAAGCGGATGTTCAGATTAACAAATCTGCGTTTATCTGCGTTTATCTGCGGTTTGTTTTCTCTATATCCCCTAACAATCAATGTCAGATCGTAATTTTTGCATGCAATTTGCATGCAAGTTATCGCCCCTGTAATATCTGGTATTTTATCGCTCTCCCCACCCCTGTCCTTTCAATAAATCCAAATTTTTCCATAACCTCAAGGTCATAATTTGCAGTCCTGACAGACACATCATTCAGTTTGACATATTCGGCACGTTCTGGATTACAATTTATTCCTTATCCATTTCCTTATCCATTTGATCCAGGATTATCTTTATAGCAACTCTGAGCGAAGGCAACCTCAATTCAATTGTTTCCCAAACCACATCATATCTAATTCCAAAATATCCATGAACCAGCTTATCACGCATCCCGGCAATTATTTTCCATGGGATATCGGGATGTTTTTTTCTAACGCCTGGAGGAATATGCTTGACAGCCTCCCCAATAACTAAAAAATTCCATATAACAGCATCGCCGGTCTTTTCATCTTTCCTGAATTGTCCGAAATCCAAACCGTCTGTATATTTTTCTATCTTCCCGATCGCTTCGAGGATGTCATCAAGGAAAATCCTGGCATCTCTTTCGTTTTTCATACAGGAATTGCCTCTTTCAATACTCTGTCCTTTATCCTTGGTTTTAGAGTATCTTTCATTACAAGATCGACTTTAACTCCAAGTTTCTTGCTCATGAACTCTTCAAGTTCTATATATTTGAATAAGTCAATCGTTTTAGAAAATTCTACAAGGACATCTAAGTCACTACCTTTTTTCTGTTCACCTCGAATATAGGATCCAAAAACTTCAAGGTTTTTTACACCGTATTTTTCTTCAAGGACTGGTTTATTTTCTCGAAGCTTCATGAGAATTTGGTCAATTTTCTTTTTCATGCTGCCATCGCCTCATTCATTTCACTAATTACTGTATTCATTCCAATCAATTTTATCTCTTGCTGCTCGTTCAGGAAATTGGTTTATCGATCCATCCATATTATACACTTATTAATTTTTCTCATAGTATATAAAGTATAATTTATCCAGATTAGAGCGGTATGAAACTAGTAAGGGCCAGGATATGATTAGATAGTTTTAATGTGTTGATAACAACAGAATAATTGACTAATTATATATAGTTTGGTTGCTTCTATTACTTCCTATGAAGAGCATTGCTGAATTTTTGGAGTTGTACTCAAAAAGGAATAGTAAACTTGTGTATCGCGCTTCTGTCCATCTGTTTCTTGAATTTGTGTATGGGGATAAACGCAATGGGATTAAATCAACAAAGACTCAAATGATAGAATTCGAAAAACTCGCTGACCAGTATTTCAAGGAGAAAAGGGACCCTGCAGATGACCTGATTAAGTTTGCAGCTTTTCTACATTCCAGACCTCCTAAAACGGCAAAAACCTATATCGGCGGTGTAAAGGAATATTTGGGATACAACGGGATAGAATTAACACAAAGGCAGCTTAAAACGATCCGCTTAAAGCTACCCAAAGGCAATGCCAGGACAATTGAGAAAGATCTTGATCGCGAGGTAATAAATATAATACTTCAGCATACCGACATCAAAGGGAGGGCATTTTTCCTCACATTGGCTTCCAGTGGCATGAGGACCGGCGAGGCTTTGCAGATACCTCTTGATGATCTGGATTTAGAAGCAAAACCCGCACCTATTACCATAAGGGGAGAATACACCAAGACCGGGGAGCAAAGGCAGGTTTATATCAGCGGTGAAGCTGTAGAGGCCTTAACTGAATGGTTAAAAGTAAGAGAAAATTATCTTAAAGCTGCTGCTAATAAAAACAGGGGGTTGGTGGGTAGTGGTATTGCTAAAACCAAAATGGTGGAAGATGATAGGGTTTTCCCGTTCACGCAAGGCACAGCAGAACAGATGTGGAATAATGCCCTGGTTAATTCCGGGTTGCTTTCAATTGACAAGGGAACGAACCGGAAGCAATTAAGGATGCATCAATTGAGGAAGTTCTTTAGATCACAGTTGGCTTTGGGCTGCCCTGTGGACATCGTAGAGGCTTTGATGGGACATGAAGGATATCTGACAGACGCTTACAGGCGATATCCAAAGGCTCAAATGGCTGAGTATTACAAGAAGAATGAACATCACATAACCTTAGCTCAGAATCAATCCGTAGAGGCAATTAAGAAAGAAATTACCAATGAAATGAACGAAGCCATTAAAGGCCTGGTAGTTGAGAATCAAGCTTTAGGCGCGAAGAATAAAGAACTTGAGGACAAATTGACCAGGCTTGAAAAGGTTGTTAAGGTAATTGGAAAGGTTGCTATGGAGGATCCGAGTTTATTGCCTGCCATGAAGGATTTTATGAAGGATTAAGTGTAATTGAAAAAATAATCCCGTCCTAACCTACTGCTGAATGGCGAAATATATTCACGGTGCAATATGTATTTCAGTGATCCATTGCGTAGTTTTGTGTCCTGTTTTATCCGGTGATAAATCTTGGAGGTATATAGTCCTTGAGCCTCTTTGGTGTGCTCCGGTTTATCTGGATAAGATCGGTGTCCTTAATCAGTTTATATAACACCAACACAGGGGAGATCAATATCAAAATCAGTATGATGGTGGGAGTGAGCTTCTCAGAAAACACAAGCCCTAAATCAACGACCACAACAAATGCAAAAATGAAAGCAACAATCCCTGCTGAGCTCTCTGACATTAAATCAATAGGGTCAAAATAACTGTATAGGGAAACAACAAGAACCCCGACTAGAGTTAACATAAAAAGGTAACCTATTCCCAGAAAATATTTTGTAACAATCTCTTTTGCATCCATAACAAGGTTCTTCTTTGTAGTCATATTCTCTTCTTACTCTATACTTATAATTCTCCCTCTTTAAATAGTTTGTAGATATAAGCAAGACTGGCAACAACAAGGGCTAAATAAAGAATTACCATGAAAATTTCGGAGGCAGCTATTAATATTTTTACTGGCAAGAACCCTTCGAATCCAAAGAGGTTTGAAAAATATCTTACAATCCAGATTCCAGCCATTATAAAGATAATCGGGATGACATCCACTATTATGGACAAAGACATTACGATTAACATTTCAGCTTTCTTTTTCAGAGCTTTTCCAATCTGCACACCTTTAAGATACACGTACTTCTATTAAATAATTCTGTCCTGCCGGTGAGATCTGCAGGATCTTACCAGGGAGACAGAAAAAATTATGATCATAATTTTCTGTCTTCCCGGTGAGCTGGCGCCTTCAGTTCCGGAGGGACAGAATCTTTAAACACGTTGGGCCGTAAATCTGGCCTAGCTGTGTCACAATGAACAGCCTTCCGCAACGCTTGCAAACGTGTTTTACACCTATATTTAAACTCGAATTTCATCACCCCATAGTTTCATTTCTGAGGTGCTGCAATACGAGCCATTAACCCAGGAATGTATTTCCAGAATACAACAACCAGCCCAACAACAAATGCCACAATAACGATGGCCGTCACGTTAATATTCCAATGGCAAATATGATTTGTCGCCCCCGTCTGTGATTCGCTCTTTGTTTCGCTCATTTTACCCCTAACCCAGACGAAAGGATATCCACATACTGCGCCTTGGCTGAAGGCATGGCAGCACCAGTATCCACATACTTACTGATAATATTATTATTTCCAGCTTTCTGAGAAGCACATTTATAGGCAAGATAGATAAGCCCCACAAACAACCCAAAGCCAAGCAATGCAATACCTAAGGTCTCAGCTACCCAGGATATGCCATCATCATCAGTATTTGAATCACTGTCAGCTTCTTTGATATCGGTCTTTGTTGCTTCCTTTGTCGCATCAACAATAAGCTTTGAATCGTTGTTGACTTCTTTGATATCGGTCTTTGTTGCTTTCTTTGTCGCATCAACAATAAGCTTTGAATCGTTGTTGACTTCTTTGATATCGGTCTTTGTTGCTTTCTTTGTCGCATCAACAATAAGCTTTGAATCGTTGTTGACTTCTAAGAAAACATTCTTTTTAGATTCATCCTCAGAACAGACAGGGCAAAACTTAAGATGAATATGCCTTCCCTGTGAATTTATTATTTTACCGCATTTCATTGTTTGTTCCATATTTTTTCTCCTTCAAACACTGTTCGGACATTACCGAACAATGTTTAAATCATTGTTATCAACAATGATTCTTTGATTTAAAAAGCAGGCACTAACAAAAAGGCCGAAAACGGTAGTAGTAATACCGATTTAAGTATTACTTCGATGCAGGGTAATACTCAAGAAGCCTGGTAACAACATAACCATAAGACACAGGCACACCCGTCCGTTTCTCCAACTCATCTTTGATACAATCAAGCCTGGTTATCACATCTTCGGGTAAACTAACATTTGACATATGTTACACACTCTAAAGCTTTTTCCCGAAGTATAAAGTTTGACATGGGTACTTTTTACAACGAGGAAAACGGCATCTTGTTACATTAAAACCGAATCTCGCGCACCTGAAAGGTTCAAGAAGTTGTAATTTCGCTTTCCATACAGCCATAAGTTAGCCTCCGCTCATGTGTTCACCTGTTGCTTACGTTCCCACTCAACAAGACCATCTTTTATGATCTTCCGACCTTCATCAATCATATCTTTCCTATCAAGTACGGCCTCGCCAGGACTTCGAGCTAATCCTCTAAAATCCCATTTCTCAATGCTACCTTCCGGTAATTTTGGCACCGCGCCTTTACTTGCAGACCATTGACGCATATTTGTATAATGTAAAAATGCTTCGAGCATACCATTACTTTCGCCACCCCACGTCTTAGCGACGTGCTTAGAAATGTAATCACACACTTCATTTACTGGAGATTTGTTCACCCACGTACCAATATTATGATCTCCGGTTACCATACCGTATTTTTTCCATAGCTCATTTATGTCTTTTTGTGGAAACAGATAATCTTTATAAGTTTCATATTGCTTGGTTTTTCTGTTGTATTTCTTTTGTTCTATTTTACCAGCAACACCCGGGCCATAAAGACCAATATGAGTATGAAGCAAACCGCTTTCGGTTAATTCCAAAGCCCGGAGATAAACAGACACTTTCTTTTTTCCAGCCCTTCTTAACCTTGTATTCATAAAATCCATAAACTTTTCTAACTGACATTTCCAGGCCTCACCAACTTCAGCCAGGGAAGAAAACTTTTTAGGGTCTGTTGTTAAAGTGATCTGCAGGCCAAACCGGGTACCGCCCTTTTGCATTTTTTTAGAAAACTCCGACATTCTCCAGGCAGTTTCCTTTCTGTAATTCTTACTAAAACGTGTTTGACATTGTACTATAATGCCTTTTTTATCCTCCGCATTATGGTTTTGAAGCCCGATATAACACGCTTCCATAGCATCTTGCCAATTATCACAATCTTCCAAAAGTTGCGGCCACTCGTCTGCAAAGAAAGCTTTTGTTTTCTCCAAGTGATCGCCAAATAAATGCTTTTTACCAAATCCGTTTTTAAGGCTCTGTTTTGTAATTGGAGCATTGTTTGAGTTCTGTCGGAGTTGTTCATTACTGTCTATTAAAGGAAGACTTTTGCCGTTGTCCTTCGCTTCTGTGGTTACACTGTCATTAAATCTTTTACCTGTATCCTCTGATTCTTGCCAGGACTTTAGCCAGGACTCTGTATCCTTCGAGTATTCCAGGCTCATTTCTCATCACATCCTGCAGGTGACTTGAAGTTACAAAGATCGCAGTCTTTGAAATAACAAGTAATTCGAGTTGGACCAACAATACAAAGTTTAGATCCGGAAGGATACACGCCTCCAGGACTACTCACCTTTTCTTTATTGTAATAAAGAAAAGGAGCAAAAGAAACAACTTGTGAAGAAATATGTTGTTCTTCCGGTGAAGCCTTCACACCGGGCTTAAAAATACTGTGTATCTGACAGTAGGTCATAGTTGCGTCATAATCGCCCCAGGACGCTTCCTTATCAATCAGGGCACAAATTTCTTCTAGAGAGTAACCAACAAATTTTAAGAACCCTACCAGATACAGCCTTTCGTAATGGCAGGCTTCTTCCGAATGAAGAATGTTAAAAAGCTCTTGTTGTTTCTCAAAAGATCGGACTTTACTTAAATCAGTATCTGGGGAATGAGAAACCATATTAAGAAAGCCCCCTATTTCCTGGATTATAACCGATACAAAATTTATCGTGATCTTCCCGGCCTTCTTGAGTGAAGAACCATACCCCACATAGATCGCATGGAATCATTCGGCCTTTTCGCTCGTGCTGATATGAAATGTTAAATACAGGGAGTGATAATAAAGAAAATAGCATGTTTTGGTCTGAAAGCGGATTGCGGCCCGCTTTCATTTTTTTAATTTTTTAATGCCTCTGATGCCTTTTTCTCTACCAGTTGAGTTTCAGCCCAGGCGGCCCATTTTTCAAGCCGATCTAAAAAAGAATGGCTATTGGATGAAGCATTATTTTCATTCATGCCATTGCCTCTTTGGTTATGGCCGCGGTCCGCAACTCAGAAAAAGATTTAAGGGTTTGAGTTAAATAACTCATTGCCACCACCTATGCTATCTGCTGGGTGTTGCGCTGCCTGTAGAACATTCTTGGCGGACTGGGCTACAGGTACTGCTTTTATATGATTTCCTTCTATTCGAAAGTCGAGTCTATCGCCGACTTTTAAGCCAAAATGTTCAATTATCCCTTTGGGAATATAGGCAAAATGGCTGCCCTTTATATGCTGAAGTTTTCTTTCCATATGAAAATACAGAAAGACACTGAATGTATATATATCTATGTAAAATAATAAAAATTCTGTCCGCTGGAATCCGGGGGCAAAGAGTGCTGCAAGACAGAAAATTAAGATTTGTGTTTATTTTCTGTCCTTCCTGGCTCCGGAGATCTAGGAGCACAGCGGGACAGAAAAGAAAGAACAAAAATAAGTTTTTTCTGTCCGTGTCGATCTCTGCGATCCCTCAAATATTGTGAATTTATAGGACAGAAAACACTAATCATTATTTTTCTGTCCTTCCTGGCTATCGAGATCTAAGAGCGCGGCGGGACAGAAAGCTTCAGACTAACCCAATATCTCTTGAATTCGGTATTTTTTAGAAATTTGTATATTATACATCACCAGGCATTCTATGGTAATCTCTCAAGAGTAATTTTCCATTTAGAACACTCTTTAACATCTATCGAGACTTTTGAATTCTTATTTATCCACGCGTACATTTTCTCCAGGTCGCCAATGTCTATTTCAGCATTTGCCTTGATCTCTAATGAAGCTGATTTGTACGTCTCCTCATTCTGCACATGAAATCCCAGACCCAAATTAGTAGTCATAATCTCAGGGTCAAGTTCACCTTCAAATATCATCTTATTGCCTTCGCATTCTATTTTTACACTTTCCATTTCGGTTCACCTCTAATTTTTAAATTCGTTCATAGCTGCATATTAATTAAGCGATTTACGACAGAAATAATATATTTTCTGTCTTCCTGGTGATCAAGGTCCTGAGATCCTGGCAGGACAGAAAAGAAAGTTTAACCTTTTCTTATTATGATATTCCCTTTAGAGATTTCTTCAAAAACAATAATGTCGCCTTCCTTTACTCCAATGCGTTCCCTAACTGATTCTATCAGTGTAACCTTACCGCCTTGAGACACTTTCGTAGTTCCAAGAATTGCCATAAGTTCCAAATGTTCCATAAAGTATTTATAATCATTCATTCCATATGTTCTATAAGTTCCATAGAGAACTTAAAGAAGGTAATAAAATGGTTGTAAACAAAAAAGGTAATAATTCAGATATGCGCGACATGGTAAGGATACCCCTTATCATAGAAATACCAAGGCCGTATTATGAGCTATGGCAGGGCGCAAAGATAGCGCACAGCCTGGATGATGGATTCTTAAACTACTTCTCAGGGAAATCTATCTGCATGCTGTTGAAAACATTAATGACGTTCGGAGAGTGATTATTACGAGTGCAGGAGAAGAATTCCGAGGGGTAGATATGCAATTCAATCATAATAAAAAGCATCTTTTAGAAATGCATATCCCAGAGGTAAACAAACAGCTTTCAATAGAGTTTTTAGAAAGTTGTCAAACCGGTATGTTTGGAAAGAAGATCGGAAAGGACAGGGCTATCATAACGCTCCGTGCATTGAGGCACCTTAACAGAAGTTTACCAGATGGAAAGATGTGGCACGACGTGACAAAGCGCGATATCCAAACAATCTTATTGAAAGCAGAAGAGGGGAACGTGCCGGGCTGGGGTGAATGGGAGAAATATATTAATATGTCCCTGCTTCGAAAGTTCATGACCTGGTTAAGATCTGAATATTCTTATCCTGCCGGATATCCAGATAGAGAGCGGTTGATAGGTCTTTTGCCTTTGATGGATCACGCCCCAGAGTGCAAATACCATATGCTGAAACCAAATAAACTTAAGAACCTCAACGAGATCCCAACCCAGCAAGAAATAGATTATATGCTGGCTGCCACGGATACATATAAGGATAAAACCGAAGGCATCCGGGATAAGGCGTTTATTTCCATCATGGGAGAGATCGGGATGAGGATAAGCGGACTTGGTATATTGAGACTAAAAGACGTCTCGATTGATCAGATCGGGGCCTTGCTAGGCATCCATGACAAAACCATGATAGGGGAGCCAGTGAGGATCATCAAATCAGTCCCATATTTGATAACATGGTTGAATATACACCCCACGCACGCAGATCCAGATGCGCCTTTGTGGCCAGTACTCCGCGGCAAGAGAAAGAACAAACGCATTGAGTATTCAGGAGCGCGAAAATCCCTTCATAAAGCAGTATTAGCCCATAATACATATGCTGAATCAAAGGGACTGCCAAAGATCACCCGGAGGATTCACTTTCATGCATTCAGATACCAAGCGCAAACCAGGGATATGATCATCGGTATGCCTGTATCTATCCAATGCAAACAGCGCGGATGGTCACCAACAAGCAAACAGCCTATGCGATATGCACGAGTAACAACGGGACAGGTAGATGATTGGTTAGTTGCGCATCAATGAACCTATAAGATGTGAGGCTGCTCTGCATGATAGTGTTTCTGTCCTGCCTGGATCCGGATGACCTGATCACCAGGGAGACAGAAAATAGAAAGTTTTCTGTCTCTCCGGAAGGAAGCCAGGTAGATCGGGACCAGGACAGAAAGAAAAAATAATATTTTCTGTCCTCCTGGCTTCCGCTGATCCTTCGGATATCCCGGAATTCGCAGGACAGAAAAGTTATGATATGTTTGTCTTTCCCTTTAGAGAAGGTGAACCACAGAAACCATAAAGCTTTTTAAATGATAAGCTGTTGTTAGTTCTATAATACACCGGTATGATTAGACTCTAAATATATTGTTAACAAGTTATTAGATAGTTTTAATAGCAATCGGATGAATTATGAGCGACCCATAAGGGGCTGTGGCCTAGTCCGGCATGGCGACGGGCTCCAGCGGAAAACCCGGAGGCTCTGGAATTTATTCCGGGGTTTGACCGGGGTGTGATGATGAGTAAACGGTCTGCTGAGCGACCTGGACGCAGCAAGCTATGAAGAACCGTTGGAGCACTGAACGTGCTGCTCAAAGATTAAATTGCCAAAATCCTGGCATTTTCGGAGAGACCCGTCGATCGTGAGTTCAAATCTCACCAGCCCCATATGTTTTTTTTCAGGTTTAGAGGAGAAAACTATTCGATAATGGCAATCAATACCACTCTTGCGATTCTATAAGTTTATCTGCATCACTTTGTTTGATCTTAATTATGCCTGTAAGCTCATCTAAAGGATCGGAAGAAGCTTCAACTATCAGTTTTTGATTTACAACAGTCATCCTGATTTCTTCTCCGGATTTTAATCCCAGCATATCAAGGATTTTGTCCGGGATCTTAATTTGATTGTTGTGATTTATTCTACTTTGAGAGACTTCCATGTAATGATCAATCAAAATAAGGCGTTAGATAATAATAAATGTTTACTATGATCAAAAGATCTCGCCACCCCATCCAAAAGTATTTTATACCTTTCTCCAGATTGTTAGCTTCATGAAGGCTTATGAATTCGAGTTCCCCGATGACCTGCATTACATGAAGAACCACATATGGTTAAAATCTGAAAATGGGCAGGTCAGCTTAGGTATTACGGAACTTGGCCAGTCATTGTCCAAGGGAATAGTCCATATCGATCTCCCTGAGGTCGGTGAATCGATCAATAAAGGAGAGATGATCGTGGCATATGAAACCATAAAAGCGGTTTCGCAGATATCCCTCCCATTTGATGCAAAAGTCATATCAGTAAATGAAAAACTCTGGGAAGACCCGAATATCATTAACAGTGACCCATATGGGGAATGGATAGTTAAGGTCAGTGGGAAATTCAGCGAAAGCCTGGTGATGAAAGTGGAAGAAGCAACAGAATATTATACAAAATTGATCGCAAAAGAACGGGAACGATACGCAGAGAATTAAGTTTAAATATAACAATGTAATAACCAACAAACGAGGTAAAAAAAAATGGTCGAAATTGAGGGCTACAAACTTCCGGATGAACTGTATTATACTAAAGATCACACATGGGCAAAAATTGAAGAAAATGGCTCCGTAACTGTAGGACTTGATGCATACGGCGCAAAAGCGGCAGGAAACATCGAGTTCATAGACCTTCCAATGGAAGATGATGAATTCGAAGCGGGGGAAGCGTTTGGATCACTTGAATCTGCAAAATGGGTGGGCGGTCTCCTGATGCCGGTCACCGGAACTATCACAGGGGTCAATGAGGCGATCGAGGATGATCTGGATGTAATAAAGGAAGACCCTTACGTTGAAGGATGGCTTATAAAGATAAAGCCAACGAACCTGAAGGATGAACTCAAAGGGCTCATACACGGATTAGATGTTGGTCCCTGGCTTAAGAAAGAGATAGAGACGAGGAAAAAGAAATAGAATAAAGCCGCTCTCAAGCAGCCTTATCCGGCAACATTTCCACCACTCAACATTATAACTTAATGCCCGTCACCCACAAAGTCCGGATGATCCCGAAGGACAGGCATCCTGTTCACGATCCACCTGTAAACCAGTACCTCGATTATGACCACTGAAAGAACCACAAGCGCCTCCTTCCAGAAGAAGAGCTCCCTGTTGGGAAGCTGCCAGTTAAACGTTATCAATGTCAGATTGAACCGGTTAAGGAATATCGCCAGCATGCTAAAGGCCGCAGTTATCTGAATAAGCTTGACATTCCTATTCTGTACACCATAGAAATACAGTACCGGAAGAATGGCAAACAATCCTATCTCCACGAGGAACCAATAACCTATGGGTGTATTGAGATAACCCCATGACCCTTCATGCGTGATGCTTATCAATCTTAGTCCAAGATAAGTGAACATGACAAGCGCAGCCGCTCTTCCAAGACCAAGTGTTATGTCGTTGACACTTGCAAGGTACTCTGGTGACGCTCTTTCCTTCATGAAGACCGCGGTAAGTTTAGTTACCACGATCATCAGGGCCATCGCAGCTGCGATAGCTGAGATAAATGCCAGCCATGGCAGATATGAAGTGTACCAGAGCGGATGCACCTTACCCGGAGCAAGCAAAAACATTGCATTGAGCGCTGCCTGGTGCAGAGTTGAAAGCATTACACCAAAGATCGTAAGCCCCAGTGTCATATTCACAAATACCTTCCTGAGTTGTGCCTGGTTTAGCCATCCAAAGATGGTCGGGCATAGTTCAAAGAATTGTACTGAGAGATACAGACTCACATGCCACCCTACAAGGAACATAATTGATGCTGTGCCAAATGACACGAACATTGGATAATATATCCGCCACGGGCGCCCAAGATATATCATCAGGAATATTACCGCGAATAGATAACCCAGGAACCCAAGGAGAATTGCATTCTTAACAATTGGCTGGTATCTTTTTAGCCCGAATATGTACACTCCTGTCCCTATAACGAATCCAGTTCCTGAAAATGGAACACCGGCAAACAATCCCCAGGTCAGGAAAAGACCCCACGGCTGCTCATTTGAGGCTTCTGTTATCTGGTCAAGACCAAACAGGAAGCGCATGGCTACCAGGAACATCCCTGCGAAAACAATAAGACCCGCCGCTATATTGATAGGGGTGTATAACGTCTTCATATATTCATTAAACGTCATTCCCAGGAAAATTTTATCCTTGAGCCAGTTCGAAATTATTTCCGCGCCTGTCTCTTCCTTATATGCCTCATCCTTATACACGTGTCTTTCTTTGTATTCATATGCAAATTCATTCATGTTTTATCCCCTCCGCGGGTTTTTCTTCATCTTCACCATGCGGTTTCTTATGTGATGCCATATAGAAACCTCCAAGCAGGGCTGGCCACGAAACAAGTGTAAGATTTACCATGGACAGGAAATCCTTGGTCAATTTTGGGTAAGATGTTGTCCCGATATTTTCCGGGAAACCAAGTTCCGAGAATGGGACACCTGAAATATACATCCAGCCTGTTCCGCCGGCTTCATGTTCTCCATAAACATGGTCTATATATTTGTCAGGATTATCCCATATCCTGAGTTTTGCCATTTTAAGAAGATCAGTTTTCTTTCCGAATGTGATTGCTTCTACAGGGCATGCCTCAGCACATGCGGGGACAAGTCCGTCTTTTATTCTTTTGTTACACATGAAACATTTCTGTATCTTCGGGGTAAAAGCCTCTGAATATTCAAATGCTGGCACATAGAAGGGACATGCTGTGATGCAATAACGGCATCCAATGCACACTTTTTCATCCCATACAACAGGCCCTTCTTTTGACTTTGTCAACGCTGCTGCGGGACATGCTGCAACACATGCTGGCTCATCGCAGTGCATGCACTGTACCTTTCGATATACCGGCGCTCCATCCTTACCTTCAAAACGGTTTACCACTGTGTAAGACTGCACATCTGCAACATAGGGTCTCCTTTTCTCCTCGAAAACCGATGTATCCTCAAACGATATTTTCGGAGGAGGAAGTTCATTGGCTTTATTGCATGCCGCTTCACAGCGCCTGCAGCCGATACATCTGTTGACATCGGTCAGCATACCGACCCTATCGGGATTTCCTTCAAAATCTTCGGAGCCAAAAACGTTCTGGCTTCCCAGGACACTCCATGCTGCAACCGTCCCGCCGATCTTAAGAATATCTCTCCTGTTTATCATAGTCTATACTCCTGCCGGTTTATGGCATCCCTGGCATGTATTTGCTGCTCTTCCCGCGTGATCCGCAGGCTCAAGAGTTGCTCCCGCGACCCCTGTTGAATGGCATTTGAGGCAGCTGTCATGATATACGATCTTTGTCTCCACTCCGCCATTTGGAATCCCTGCGGGGTGGCACCTTGTGCAGGTATCCCATGTAAGCTGGTGCGGTCTATTGGGAGCTGAAACTATTGCAGGAACTACTGCATTTTCTTTCACCTCTCCCGTATGGCATGTTATGCAGCTATCAGGTCCGCTGAACTCTGCCTTATGGCATTCAATGCACCGCTGGTGATAAGCAGCCTTAAGGCCAGGTTTTGTAGAATCATGTGGATTTGTCGGGCTGTCATGACAATCCTTGCAGGCATGTATCTCATCCCCGCTATTGTGATGGCATGTTTTGCAGCTTACCTTTTCACTCATAATACTGTGGAATTCAGTGTCCTGTCCGTATTTGATGAACAGGTACTCCGATTTATTGACTTTCATCCATCCATTATCCGAAGCTGCAATGAGATTTTGCGCATTCGCTGTCTGGACGGGCACGATCACATCTGAATTAATGACAGAGGCATTGTCAGGAGTATCAGATGCAGAAAGAACGATTGCACCACCCCCAAATACCAGCGAAAGAGGAAGAACGATCGATACTACCCTGGACATGGCTGCTCTTTCTTTCGAATGTACTAATATCCACAGGGCAATGAACGCGAAACAGAATGCTATCACTATAAGATATTCCACTCCTTTCACGAACGTCATATATTCAAGTAATGTTTTCATATTTACCCTCCACTTTGATTTTTCGGTTCAACCGAACTATTTGGTTTTGTTCTCCTTCCGTACCCACATTTATCTGAATTTCCTTGTTTTATGGAATTCGTATTAACACCTCACAACAATTGTCTCCATGTGACAGTAATTTTTTAATCTCTAACTCAGCCCGGCCCCCGTATGCGTAATTCAAGGCACCCTTGAACGTTTCCCTTATAGTATGACAAATATGTGTACCAGAACCATTTCCATCTGCGACTAAGTTGCATTTTTTAACTGTGTACAACAGGTTTTTACCCTCTGATTTCCACTCACTATCCCTGTGGAGTTTAGAATCAATTATTTCAAGAGCTTTCTGGAAATTCTGGTGTTCCCAGGTCTTTATATTATTCTCTTTTTCGTATTCCTCCATCAGGGATACGCCTATCCTTCTTCCAAGAGCCGTCAGGGATACCGGAATATCAGGGATGTTCTTTAGCCCTTTTAAGAAAGCCATGAACATTATCAGATCCTGGTCAACCCTGCTGTTACTTATTTTCAGGTTGTTCACTATTTCATTGATCTTAAGGCCAACATCCGGCCTGTGTGTCAATACGACCATGTTGGCTGTACACCTGGCATCGTAAAGATGCCCGTTTGCTTCAAGAAGAGAGACGAGACTTGTGCGCAGTTTCTCTATTACATCCTTGTTCCTGTAACTGTGGAACAATATGAGGTTCTCCCTGTCGATTTCCACCCTGTCAACCACTCTTGAAGTTTCATAAACCTCTTTTACATAGGAAAGCATTTCCTTAAGTGGTATTTCCTGGATGGGTTTTTTTGCCAGTGTTTCTATGGTTATTTCACCCATTGGCACTTTGCCGCAAAGCAAGTCCTCAAAGTAATTCCTGTGAACGGTCACCATGTTGTAATTGCTCAATAGATGCCCGTTGATCACTGATTTCCAGAACACCGGGCGACTTTTGATGGCAGTTATTACTTCATTTAGCCCGCCAAAGGATTCTACCAGACTGTCAGTTCCTTCTTTCTTACTGGACTTTGACAGTTCAACCCTTATTCCCCCGTCCAGGTTAAAAACCGAGGATATCTCAAGCGGAGCATTCTCAGGTGAATTATTCACAAGAAACTGGGCAAGCATCCTGGCAATGAACCGGATTTTCTGGGGAGCGCCTTTTATCTCTATTAATACTTCCTGCGGCAATGCGTCATTATCATATTTCATAGAGAAATCGACATTCCACTCAAGTTCATTGAATTTATTTTTAAGATAGTCTTCGAGTTTTCCCATCGAATTTATGAGCATGGGGTCGATCATGTCATTTAGCACGTTGTCCGGGACCAGCAAGCCATCGGTTTCATTGAGCATCCACTTGAATAGTGTATCGTCTATTGTGGATATGTTTTCAAGTTCGCTGTTTTTTCCAGCCCTGTCTATGATCACCCTTATTGCGGCGCTGAAATTCCCTTTATGTTTTTCGACATAAGGTTCCATTTTCGCAAGACAATCATTGTCAAGAGAGATATGCCGTGTAACGATCATAACCGTTCCACTTGTAGCTTATTCAATTTTGTCCGTTTTCTCCCCGTTTTACCCTTTCCTTTTAGACGGACATTTTTAAAAGATTTTTAAGTTAGATTAAACCAGATATCTGAATCTACCTATGATGATAATGATTACATTTATCACGTATATATTTTTCTGTTTGGACGCGGGTAATGCAAAACTTTAAAATAGAATCCCCTCCAACATTACATAAGAGTGTGGAGTATGCAGGAATACAAATTATTCATAAACGGCGAATGGATACGATCCAGCAGTGGCCAGACTTTTGATGACATTAATCCAGCAACACTTGAAACAATTGGAAAGATTCATAAAGCATCAATCGAAGACGTAAAAAGCGCTGTAGATAGCGCGGATGATGCCTTTGAAAACTGGAGCGTCACTCCAGCCCCGCAGCGTGCTAAAATACTTTTCCGCACGGCAAGGATACTTGAAGAGCGCAAAGATGAACTTTCGCGCCTGCTGACAATGGAGATGGGGAAGGTCTTAAAAGAAGCGCGCGGGGATGTGCAGGAAGCCATTGACATTACCTATTATGCAGCAGGTGAAGGGCGGCGTCTTTTTGGTGAAACCACACCGTCTGAACTTCCGGACAAATTCTGCATGACGATCCGCCGCCCCATAGGAGTTGTGGGTCTGATAACGCCATGGAATTTCCCGATGGCTATACCTGCCTGGAAAATAATGCCGGCATTGATCGCGGGAAATACACTTGTCCTTAAGCCCGCCAGTGATACGCCCATACTTTCCATTGAACTTGTTAAGATACTTGAAAAAGCAGGGCTTCCCGGAGGTGTTTTGAACATTGTCATGGGAGAAGGGAGCACTGTTGGCAGCGCGATAGTGCACCATCCTAAGATCCGCGCGGTTTCATTCACAGGTTCACTCGACACTGGAAAATGGATACTTGGCGAGGCTGCGAAGGACATGAAAAAAGTGTCGCTGGAACTGGGTGGCAAAAATCCCATTATTGTAATGGATGATGCAGACCTTGATCTTGCAGTTGATGGGATAATCTGGGGCGCTTTCGGGACAACCGGCCAGCGCTGCACTGCCGCAAGCCGGGTCATAGCGCACGAAAAAATAATTAAGGAACTCCAGGCAAAACTTATCAAAAGAACAAAAGCGCTAAGGCTTGGCAATGGTCTTCTTGAAAATGTCGATGTGGGACCTGTTATCAATAATTCACAGCTCCAGAAGATCGCCCAATATGTGGAGATCGGCAAAAACGAAGGCGCAAACCTTGTCCTTGGAGGCAATATTGTCAAACCGCTTCCGGGATACTTTTTTGAACCCACGATATTTACTGATGTCACACCTGAAATGCGAATAGCCCGCGAGGAGATATTCGGTCCTGTTCTTTCAATAATAAGCACATCAGGTCTTGATGAGGCGATAGGGATCGCAAATTCTGTTGAATATGGTTTATCATCATCGATATATACAGCAGACATGAGAAATGCCTTCAGGGCGATTGAAAAAATTGACGCAGGGATCACATATATCAATGCATCAACGATAGGCGCTGAAACACATCTTCCCTTTGGAGGAGTAAAATCCACAGGGAACGGAACGCGAGAGGCTGGTTCTACAGCGATCGAAGAATTCACGGAGATAAAGACAGTTTATATAGATTACAGCGGAAAACTCCAGAAAGCACAGATTGATGTTTCAAGTTAAGAACAAAACAATACAACTATCTTTGCGTTCTTTGCGGTGAAAAAAATCATACACCGCAAAGGACGCAAAGAGCGCAAAGTGTTCAGGAACTAAAAGAGGAATAAAATGAAAAATACAGGCAAAAGATCAATTGAGATCATTGAACGGGATAAGAAAGTTGTTTCACCATCGCTCACGCGCTCTTACGACCTCGTTATAGACCATGCGGAAGGCTCAACAATATATGATGTCGAAGGCAGGGGCTATATCGATTTTGCATCAAGCGTTGCAGTGATGAATATCGGTTATAATTGCACGAAAGTAAAGCAGGCAGTATGTGCCCAGATGGATAAAATGGTTCACTGCGGTTTTTCGGATTTTTATGCAGAGCAGCCTGTAAAACTCTCTGAAAAACTTTGTGAAATGTCGGGTTATGAAAAGGTGTTTCTCTCCAATTCAGGAACAGAAGCAGTCGAGGCTGCCATGAAGCTTGCTTTCTGGTATACCGGGAAATCAAGCATGATAGCCTTCTATCGGGCTTTTCACGGCAGGACGCTTGGGTCTCTTTCTCTTACGAGTTCAAAAATAAAGCATAAAGAGCATTTTCCGGCGCTGCATGTCATTCATTCGGATTATGCCAATTGCTACCGCTGCCCCCTTAATCTTGAATATCCTGGATGCGGCATTGCCTGTGCAAAAGAGATAGAGAACATAATATTCAAACGGGAACTTTCACCAAAGGACACGGCTGCTATTGTTGTTGAACCTATACAGGGTGAAGGCGGCTTTATAGTCCCTCCTGTCGAATTCCATAAAGAGCTTCGAAGGATATGCGATGAAAATGATGTTTTATTGATCGCTGATGAGATCCAGAGCGGAGGCTTCAGGACTGGGAAATTCATGGCCATGGAGAATTTTGGCGTGAGAGCAGATATTGTCTGCATGTCAAAATCGATCGGTGGCGGCATCCCGCTTGGCGCCACGATGTCAAGTAGCAAAATAATGAGCTGGCCGCCGGGCACTCATGCAAATACCTTTGGCGGAAACCTCCTTGCAGCTGCTGGAGGACTGGCAACGCTTGAATTCATGCAGAGCAGCAAGCTTGGGGAAAAAGCGGTCGAAAAAGGCAATTATCTTATGAAAAGGTTAAATGAACTTAAAGATAAATATCCGATAATAGGTGATGTTCGTGGCATTGGTCTTATGATCGGAGTCGAACTTGTGGAAAATGATAGATCTCCCGCACCTGCCAGACGCGATGTGATCGTTAAGAAATCACTTGATGGAGGGCTTATATTACTTCCGGCAGGTGATTCTGTTATCAGGTTCGTGCCCCCGTTGATAATAAAGAAGAGTGAGATCGACAAGGGTCTTGAGATATTTGAGAATGCCCTGAGATCAAGTTAAGAGGTGCCTGGTGAAATAAAAGATATTTACACCCAACGTAAACTATAAATACTATTGTTCGTATATATACGAATTGCAGTGGGCAGAAAAAAATAAACTTTTTCTCCATACCACCATAATCCCCCTCCCTGCCCACTACACTCCTATATTTCCGGTTTTCTAAGGACAAGCATCCTTCTTGTAAGGCTCTTGTGCACCCTTTGCATGTGCAACTCAATAATCTCAAAACCCGCTTCCTGCACAAGCTTTTCTATCGGTCGCTCCGAAATAAATACCGCGCGCCTGCCGGGTTTTAAGACGCGATATACTTCTTTAAGGGATTTTCCAAGCATATATTCAAGCGATTCTGCCTTTATCGCCGCAGACCTCCCATACGGGGGGTCTGTAACGACTGCATCTATGCAATTATCCCGAAGTGCAAGTCCACATGCATCCTCAAACATCAGGGAATAATCAACCTTGTAATGGTCAAGATTCATTTTGGCGCCCAGCAGGATCTTTCTTTGCATATCCCCGCCTATGGCTTTTATGCCTATGAGTCCCGCCTCAATAAGGATCCCTCCTGTCCCGCAGAATGGGTCAAACAAAGATATATCAGGCTTTGCTATATTCACAAGAGCCAGCGCGACCCTGGGCATGAGAACTCCCGGATAAAAGAATGGTTTAAAATGCGGTTTTCGCGCTTCAAAGGCGCTCCTGTCGATAGAGCCCCGCATAATCCCGAAAATGCACTTATCTTCGGTGAGGATCACCCGATATTGTATCCGGGGATCCTTAAGATCTGCATGCGCGCCTCTTTTGAAAAATATCCCCCCGATCTTTCGCTCCATTGATTCGGTGTTGATCGAAGAATAATCCCGCACCCGCTTGACCCTGATACTGTATGTTCCATCAATATCTGTAAGGTTATTTGAGACAACATCAAGCACGTCCTCTTCACTGCTACCGCCGATACCAAGGACTTTGATGATATGATGTGTCATGGCAAGCCTTTTTGTGAGGCTTTTAATTATCTTTTCAGTATCAGTTTCATTTTTAGTATCAGTTTCAAGATCCATGACAAGACATCCATCAAGTGAAAGCGAGATGGTATAGCGGGCTCCAAGTGTTTCAAGGCAGGCGCACACCTCGGAAACAGGAATGGTCTTGTGCTCTCCTGAAAGTTCAAATGCAAACAACATATTTATTTCATCATCTTTATTCCATTATCAACATTGCGTCTTTAAATTCCCTGAACAATTGGGCCATTACCGCATGTTTCAGGAACATCTCATCAAGCGTCTTTGATATATGCCTTTTTGCATATTTATCCTCGTTCCAGGTTATATTGTCATATTCCACGTTCTTAAAGATCAATCCATAAGCTGGCGCGGGTTGAAGTCCTTCACCAAACTGGGATGGTTGCAGCATTTTTTCAAACCATGATGTGTCCCGTTCTCCCGTCCCCACCATTTTCAGGGCAGTTGCAATCTTACGTACCATATGCCAGAAAAAATAATCCGCCGTTATATCGATAACAGTAAATTCACCAGCTTCGTGCACATCGATTTTTTTAATAGTGCAGATAGTTCTGCGTTCATTATCATTCTTTACGAAATTGAAAAAATCATGTTTTCCAATGAGTTGTTTTGAAGCTTCTTTCATGATCGAAAGGTCAAACCTTCCGAACATCATATACATATATTCCCGGTTTTTTGCAAAGCGCCTTGGATCAAAACCAGGAGAGACTTCTGCTCTTGCCCAGGCCCATATAGTCCCGTCCAGCCTGCTGTTAATGGCACTGGGTACCGCAATGTTAGGTTTTTCGGTATTAAATGCTATTACCTGCCCAAGTGCATGAACTCCACTATCGGTTCTTCCTGCTGCTATATATTTTGCTTCATGCGGATCATTAATAATATTCAATTCCCGAAGCGCCCTGAAGAGTTCACCTTCAATGGTTTTCGCATTGGACTGCACCTGAAAACCATGATAATCAGTTCCAATATAGGCTAATTTAAGGGCGATTCGCATGCGGGTTTAAATTATTGGGGGTGTATATAATGATTGGCAGGAAAATGGAGATTTGTATGCCATTTGCCGCAGAGAGAGCAGTAATAGTAGTAATAGTAGTAGTAGTAGTTGCCGGGTTGGTGATGAGGTTGATTTTGGTATCAGTTATCAATTATCGCTCACCCAATTAAAAACTTTTTCTGCGGTTTCAAGAGCTTCCTGGTATTCCTGTTCATCTACTGGCTCAAAGTCCCCTGGATAACGGGTACTGACAGCGTATGCAGAAAGTGAAATTGAATCCATGATTTCATCGGGAACTTTAATATTATGCTCTTCGATCAATTCAATAAGATGACTTATGGAATGAGTGCGGGGAAAAGAAACATCTATAGAGACAAGCAATGCTTTCAGAGCTTTTTCAACCGCCTGTTCACAATCAAAGCAGAGGTCTTCATATAAAATATCCTCAAAGACTTTCCCTGCTTTCGCTATCTGTAAATTGCTTTTTGCCCTTTTCAGCCATATCCTCACAAGTGACTCATTTTTCATAGACCACCTTCCCGGACTTTGAAATCTCTTTATATATCATAAAAGGATTATCTTTCAATTCTTCAAACTTCTCTGGAGTTTCAACAATAATATCAACAGGCGCTCCCATCCCATAGAGAAATTTATAGATTTGCTGAGCAAGTTTTCTTCTATGTGAAACACCTTTCTTAATTATGCATATATCATAATCACTTTCTTTGTTGTGATCACCTCTCGCGCGTGAGCCGAACAGAATGATCTTTTCTGGATCCACTGACCGGATTATGATTTCTATTGCTTTTTCAAGGGGGTCGGTTTTTTTCACATATTCAGAAATCATATTAAATCATTCATATCCATGTATTGTGTTCATATTTACACCTATTTAGTTTATAGATATATTATCTTCACGTCCTCCCATAAAGTTCCCCTGTCTTCGTAACCTCCATAATATCCTTCCGGCTCAACATAAAACAAATGCTTATGCTGATGCTGAAACTGTGTATTTTTCCATAAAATTAAAAATCCAGAGTATTCTTTATTTCATTTAATGCAAGAGAAAGCGTCTTTTTATTATCATATCCCCTGACGGTCTCTCGAAGCTCTTCCGTTTTTAACCCTTTTAACTCCTCAGCAAATTTTGAAATATTAGGCACAGCACGGATAATATTATCCACGATCGTTACAGATGCGCATTGCGCCGTCCTTGAAAGTGGATTTAGGTCTATTGCTATTACAGTTTTGCCCATATCCACAAGCGCCTTGCACCTGTCTCCGTCCTCAAGAGGCACAAGCACGACATCAGCGCGCAATATCCCTTCACTATCCACTTTTGCCCGTTCATGATCAATACCGGGTATCAATGAATCGGATTTTGTACACAAATTTTGTGCCCCAAGTGAGTGTAAATGTTTAATTATTTTAGCAACTCTATCTTCTGTTCTATGGAATAAATTCACTTCAAGAGGCGCGTTCACAATTTCGCCCAACCTTATTACTTCGGCGGGAACAAGAGCGGCGACATTCCCGTTGACTGAAATTACCGGTCTTTTTGCAAGAAGCAACTCTACAGCTGCTATTTTTTCAGCCGCCAATGCGCTCTCAGTGCTTTTTTCACCGATCAAATAATCAAATGCTTCCCCGCGTCCCTGGGCGATCAGACCATGTGTACTTGTAATTCCATTCCTGACGCCTTCAACGATCAACTCACGTGTCATGAGGGATACAAATCTGGGATGGCTCTTCGGTATCATATGAGATGCGCTCCGGCAAGACTTATCCTGCTTTCATGGACTTCCCCGAATTCCAGCAATGCCCCGTTATCGTTCATGGCAAAAACCGTATCACCAAGCATTGCCTGGCTTGCAAGACCGCCCGCGGCCTCAACTGCCTCAATGGCATCTTTCACTTTCGGGCTCATGAGGCCAATCTCGGTCGCGAATCCCCGGGACTGGCAAAAAAGGTTTTCAAGCGTGGGTTTTTTCAGGAGTAACTTGAGTTTTGATTTTCCCGCTTTGTTTATCCTCTTTTTCTTCAATTCATCGGTTAAAACCGATTTTGTGGATATCTCACTGAAGCTTATCCATGATATTTTAGTATCGCGACAGGGAATTTTATCAATGACACCTATAAATGGCGCGCCGGCTTTTTTCCTGACTACTATGCCCCCGAATGTCATTCCAGTGACATCCCCAAGTCCTGTGCGATTCGTCACTTCGGCGCAATGCGCCGCCCCAGCAAGATCTTTTAAGGTCAAATCCAGCGATAGCGCTTCATTCAGGGCAAGCGCTGCGCTCAATGCACCGGCGCCGCTTGCCCCGAACCCATAGCCTACGGGTATATCAAGAGTTGTTTCTACAAGCACAGGCTCTGAGGTCAGGCTTTTTATTGCTGAAAGTGTTGTTGCGGCTTCGCAAGTCTTGCCATTGATCTTGATGATCGTTTCATCAGATGGTCGCACAGTTGTTATCGCGCCATTTTCAAGACAGAATCCGCAGCCCATAGAGCCTGAAAGTGCGGCATCTTTTCGTATGTCGATTATAAATATCCCGGAAATATGGGCTGGTGCGAAAGCTTTTGCTATTTTCATTCAAGCCCGAATTGCTTCACATTCCGGTCAGCTATTTCCTGTATCTTTTTGATCTGGGGATTTTCACCTTTCATCGTGAAAAGATGCTTGAAGCGCCCCTGCACTTTCAGGTATTCTTCAACAGGTTTCCTGTTCTTGATCTTCCTGACCGTGGTAATTTCGCCATTTTCCATCTCATATAATGGCCACAGTGCTGTTTCAACTGCTAATTTACCCACTTCAATTGTCTTTGAACTATCTATTTTCCAGCCAGTTGGACATGGTGCATGAACATGGACATAAGTTGGCCCTTTTATTTCGGCTGCCTTTTTCACTTTTTTCTTCAGATCCGGCGCGTAGGAGATCGATGCTGTGGCCACATACGGCGATCCATGTGCTGCGATTATTGCGGGCATGTTCTTTTTATACAGGGGATTTCCGGAAGAGATCTTGCCGGCAGGACTTGTAGTAGTACTTGCGTATAATGGCGTTGCGCCGCTTCTCTGGATGCCCGTATTCATATAAGCTTCATTATCCACGCAAATATAAGTAAAATCATGACCGCGTTCAAATGCGCCTGATATTGCCTGCAAACCGATGTCAAGTGTAGCGCCGTCTCCGCCTATTGCCACGATCTTTGTGTTGTCTTTCCTGCCAAGCGACTTAAGAGCAGCTTCAACACCTGAAGCCACAGCTGCTGCGTTCTCAAAAAGTGAATGGATCCATGGTACGCCCCATGCGGATTCGGGATAAGGCGTGGTAAATACCTCAAGACAACCTGTGGGGCTGACAACGATAACATCCTCGCCAAGTGCATCAAGTACGAATTTTCCAGCAAGAGCATCGCCACAGCCTGCACAACCACGATGTCCTGGTTTAAGGAGGCTCATGCCAGGTCCTCCCGCAGGTCAGCATATTCACTCTCAATAAATATTCCTTTCTCGACAAGTTTTGCCTTATTGATTATTTTCTTTATCATTTGCATGGGAATATCACGTCCTCCGTGCCCCAGCATGAAACCGATGACAGGCACACGATTATCAGTATTATATAAGCACGCCTTGACTTCAGTGCATAAGGCGCCTTCGTACTTCCCGACAGAAATATTCTTATCAAGAGTTATGACTATCTTTGCATTCTTCAGGGCTTTTCTTATGGCTTCTTTAGGGAACGGCCTGAAAGACCTTACTTTAAGAAGACCCACGCTTTCTCCTTCATGTCGAAGCTCATCAATAGTATCTTTTATTGTTCCTATGACAGAACCCATCGCCATTATTACGATCTCTGCGTCGTCAAGCACATAGCCGTCGATAAGACCGCCATAATATCGTCCATATATATCCTTGAATTCATTGGCGATCTCCTCTATCTTCTCTAAGGCAACGCCCATAGCTTTTTCCTGTTTGTACCTGAATTCCGTGTAAGTGCTTGGATCAGCGAAAGCTCCGAAGGACATCGGATTCTTGGTGTCAAGTATAAACTCAGGATCATATGACGGAAGGAATTCATCCGTGAGGCCCTGCTCAAGTAAGATCACGGGTTCATAAACATGTGAAAGGATGAATCCGTCCATGCAGGACATTGCAGGAAGCAAGACATCTTCGTCCTCTGCGAGTTTATAAAGCTGCGGAGTCATATCCGCCGACTCCTGGACATCTTCTGCATAAAGCTGAATCCAGCCTGTGTCCCTCTGTGATATGGAATCCTGCTGGTCGTTCCAGATATTTATCGGGGCTGACAGCGCGCGGTTTACAACTGTCATAACAATGGGTAACCGCATGCCTGAGGAATTGAACAATGCTTCATGCATAAGCGCGAGTCCCTGTGATGTGGTTGATGAATATGTTCTTGCTCCGGCTGCGCTTGCTCCTATCAAAGCTGAGATAGCTGAGAACTCTGATTCCACATTCATATACTCACAATTCATTTCGCCATCAGCATGGAACTGTGCCAGGTCTTCGACTATATGCGTCTGGGGAGTGATGGGGTATGCTGATATTACATTTGGTTTGCACACCTTTACCGCATGAGCTACTGCGTACGAACCTTCTACAACGACCATATTTTTTCTCATTTTCCCTCCAGCACCATTTTTATTGCTTTCTTCGGACACTCGTTTGCACAAATTCCGCATCCTTTACAGTATTCATAATCAGGCTCAAAATAACCATTTTCTAATTTATAGACGATCCCTTCAGGACAATAAACATCGCATATCCCGCACTTGCTGCACAGCTTATGGTCAAAAACCGGCATAAAAGAACGCCATGCTCCGGTTTTGTTTGCCTGCGTGCTTCCGGGCTTGGTCACGGTCTTGATAATAAGTTTCATCGCTGCGCCTCCATAAGGTCAAACGCAGCCTGTATAGCCTGTGCGTTTTTTTCTCCGACTTTTCCAGGGAAGCGTTCTATGACCGCGTTCTTGATGGATTCGGGATTGATAAGTCCTGAGACACCGGCAAAAGCGCCCGCAAGAATTGTATTAACGATTGGTTTTCCTATAATGTCCATAGCAAGTTTTGTGGCGTCAAGCGTTTTAATCCTGGCTTTTGTATTCAGATTGAAGGAGTCCGGTTTTTTTTCAGTGTTTATTATAATAAATCCGTCAGGCTTGGCGCCTGCGGCGACATTGACCACATCTACGAGTGTGGCATCCTGCACTATCACATAGTCTGGTTCATATATCTGGCTGCGCAATCGTATGGGTTTATCGTCAAGGCGCATGAATGCCGTTACGGGTGCACCCCTTCTTTCAACACCGAATGCGGGAAAAGCCTGACTGTATTTTCCATCCTCAAATGCGGCAACTGCAAGTAGTTCAGCGGCAGTCACGGACCCCTGTCCACCGCGACCATGTATTCGTATTTCTTTCATTTCCTGTCTCCAAAATATTAGGATATTTATATTACATATTAATTATCAATCGTGATGAATGCATCAAACAAATCCATGAAGGTATTTATTCTTTACTGAATAGGGAGCTTGAAACAAAGAATCAAATTAATCAAACGTTCATCCATTTGAGTTAACTATATCATATTTCATGGCGTAATAATGAAGTTTAAATATGACCGATGATAAATTCTTAATAACGGAACTGGTATTGACAGCACATCTGTATAATCAATCAGATAAGCTTAACGTGGATGACCTTCCGGAAAAGATCAGGAAACATTACTGGAATGAAAAGGAAAAAACCGTAAAGCGTCCTGTTTATGTAACTGAAGGCGATATTAAAACCATTTACAGTCTTGAAAACGTCAAGAATAGCATAAAAATGCTTCCCTTTCTTGAGTTTGAAGAGTTTGGTTCTCAGATAAAACTGAACGTTTTTGATATGGCAGTGAAATGGATATCAAAGCATCCTGAAGCGGTTGAGAATATTAACAAGAACCCTGTGCTTGCTTCATATTTCGAGAATGAGAAATCACTCCCGGTAAGCTATTTGAAAGCAAAAGCTTCGATCTCACCCAAGGAAAACAGCAAGGAATGGATAAATTCACTCATCAAGAGCATGGAAACCGAGAAAGACTCAGAGGAAATGCTTAAACTTGCACATATCGTGGCGCCTGAAGATATTAAGATAAAAATCAAAGATCTTGTTCTCACAAAAGCCCAAGAAGACGAAATCGAAAAAATGAAAAAGACGATACAGTACAGGGATTACCTCAAGCATATCGGCCTGCGGGAAATCGGGAAATTATTGTTCGTAGGTCCGCCAGGCACGGGAAAAACATCTGTTGCGCGTGCTATCTCAGGGGAGCTTAATAGACCGATAGTTGAGGTGAAACTCTCACAAATTGCTGACCAGTATCTTGGTGAAACAGCCAAAAACATCGACAGAGTATTCGAACTTGCAAGGCGCCTGAATCCGTGCATACTTTTTATAGATGAGTTCGATTTCGTGGCAAAAGCAAGAGCTACGGACGAACACGCAGCTTTAAAGAGGGCCGTCAATACACTTTTGAAAGCTATTGATGAGATAAGCCTTGTGGAAGACGGTGTTCTTCTTATAGGAGCAACGAACCATCCTACTATCCTCGATACTGCCGCATGGAGACGTTTCGATGAGGTCGTGTATTTCAATCTTCCTGATAAGGACATGAGGAAAAAGATACTTGATATTGTTTTAAAGGACATTGAAGGTGCAGATACATTTGATACGTCTGAAATCGCTGCCAAAACCGATGGGTTTTCAGGTTCAGACCTTCGCTTGATAGTACGGGAAGCTGTGCTCAATGCTCTTATTAATGATAGAAAAGTTCTCACACAACAGGATCTTTTACGAGGGGTAACTGAGTTCAATAAAAGGAATCAGCATAAGACGCTTGATGAAAAACCATGAAAATGTATGAAGATCACACTACTTGGAACGGGCGACGCGGTAGGAACACCTAAGATCGGTTGTTCCTGCCCTGCATGCCTTGATGCCCTGGCAGGCGGAAAAAGCAGGAGGCTTCGGTTTTCAGTTCTTGTGGAATCCGAAGGCAAAAGGATTCTTATAGATACCAGTCCCGATCTTCGGTGGCAGCTTTTGAAAAAAAAGATCAGCCATATTGACGCGGTGATCTGGACGCATTCCCATTACGACCATTATGCAGGATTCGGGGATTTTTACAGGATACAGGATAAGGTGAATGTGTATGGTGTGAAGAACACGCTTGATTATATACTGAACTATCTTTCCTTTATGAATCCCGTGAGACATGATGTGAGCTTCTATGAGCCTTTTGAATTGATCGGGCTAAATATTACACTTTTTAAAGTTACCCATCCTCCGCTTGAAGAATCGGCTGGCGTGATGATAATGGATGGTAAAAGTAAGATCGTGATTACCGGTGATACGGCCAGGATGATACCTGAAAAAAGCTTATCAATTATGTTTGAACCGGATCTTCTTATCGCGGATGCAATAATCCCACCAAGAGGAATTGTTCCTAAACATATGAACTCAAAGGAGGCAATGGAACTGGCTTTCGAACTGAATGCAAAAAAAGTGGTACTTACACATCTGAGTCACATGTTTCCACCGCATGACGAGTCTATAAAAGAATGGCCTCTTGGTTATGATGGCATGGAATTTGAATTTTGATGGAGAAACTATATTATCTAAATTAACCATCTGATGTTTACTTCTTCTAACTAAGAATCAGGTGAATGCCATCTGGGGAAAAGTGATGCAGGAAGTTAAACTATAAGCAAGGTATTAAAATGGAAACAACGTCTACAAATTTTAATGTAAAGGACATGACTGAGACTTCAAAGAATGTCAATGCCACTCTTAAGGTAATTGAAATAGGAGAGGTAAAGGACATAAAATCACAATTCGGCGATAAACGCGTTTGTGAAGTGAAAGTGGCAGATGCGACCGGAAGCATCTTATTATCGTTATGGGACGACCAGATCGGCAAGATCGCGGCAGATGATACAATTTCTATCGAGAATGGATATATTTCCGTCGTAAGAAATTCCATGAGATTGAATATTGGAAAATATGGTAAAATGCTCCTGGCAGAAGTAGCGATTACTGATATAATTACTGAACCCAATATGTCAGATAAGCATGTAGAGCAGCCAGATCGCCCAAGACGAACCGGCAGTTATGGCGGTGGAAGCAGCAGCGGTGGAGGCGGCGGAGGCCGCAGCAGCAGTGGGGGCTATGGCAGCATGTACGGTAGCGGCGGCGGAGGCGGCGGCTATGGTGGTGGAGGCGGCGGAGGATTCGGTGGTGGCCGGGGCGGTACTGGCGGAGGTCGCGGCGGAAGGGACCGAGGCAAGGATTCAAGAGATAAGAGAGGTGGAGGAAGCGGAGGAAAGAGAAGGTAATATTCCTTCTTTTTTCTGTTTTTTTATCACTCTTTTTTATACTCAGCCGTAACATATAGCAATTAATGCTTGAAAATATTCCAGAAATATTCCGTTCTATCACTAATAAGGAATTTCGAGTTCTTACTGCCATCGAGAACAAAATGAAATTCTATGAGTGGGTTCCGATAGAGGAAATTGTCAATTTTACAGGATTTGAATTAAAGGAAGTAGAATATATCCTCCCAAATCTGGCATACAACAAGCTTATTCAAAGGAATATACAAACTTATGAAGGATACAAGATATACTTTGAAGCATACGACCTGCTTGCACTTAATGCGTTCGTGAAACGCGGGACTGTGAATGCTCTGGGCGAAGTTATCGGTATCGGGAAAGAATCATATGTCTTTGATGCTACAGGCGGCATCATAGACAGGCGTGTTGCTATTAAATTCCACAGGGAAGGAAAAAGCAGTTTCAGGCATGTCCGGGTAAAAAGAGAAACCACCGGGGAAAGACGGCATCTTTCCTGGCTGTATGCAGCGCGGCTTGCTGCTAAAAAGGAATATGATGCTCTAGTTGCCCTGTATCCAAAAGTTTGCGTTCCTGAGCCAATAGATCACAACAGGCATGCGATTGTCATGTCAATAGCAAAGGGGCAGCTGCTTGCGCACTCAAGGCTTGATGAACCTGACTGGTATCTTGATGATATCTTAAAACAGGTAAAAATAGCATATGAGCTGGGGATCATACATTCAGATCTGAGTGAATTTAATGTCTTTGTTAATCCTGATGGTTGTGAGCTAATAGATTTCCCGCAATTCATCACTCCAACTCATCCGAATGCAAAGGAGCTGCTGTATCGGGATATTGATAATATATTATCCTTCTTTACCAGGAAATACAGGATCAAGAGAGATATACAGGAGATAATAAATAATATCGTTACATGAATCACGCTGAACCTCTGCGGGTTCTGGACTCGGTGCATCACGATTCACTTGAACTCAAGATGGATCTTCACAGCCGCCTCAATTTCTCTCAAAATCGTATCGGGTAACGTCCCGATCAAATCCTGTACCCTTTTCTTATCCACGGTTCTTATTTGATTCGCTTTCGCTTTTGAATCGCCCTGGATATTTGCGATATTTTTTGGTATGAAAACTTCAAATGGATATATCTTTTCTGTACTTGAAGTAATAGGAAGAACAGTAACAGTATCAGCGAATTCATTGTTAATATTGTTTGATACTATAACCCCTGGTCTTGTTTTTCCGATCTCAGACCCTTCGGTAGGGTCAAGTCTGATCCAGTAAACATCACCTCTTCTAATCAATTCCATCTCCTGATGTTATATCCCAGTCATGGGAAAGGCATTCGTCTTCATGCGTTCTCACCTTATAGCCAGCGGTTAATTCTTTTACAAGGTTAATTTTTTTTTCTTTTTCGATCCGCTCCCTGATCGATTCAGCTATGAAGGCAGATTTATTCTTAATATTTTTTAACATTTCTGCGATTTCTAAAGGTAATGTTATATTCATTCTGACTGTATTCATTATACACCTGAATTGAAGTATTATTGATGTGTATGTAATATGTGCTTAATAATGATATCTATAATTTTTTAATAAATTTTTCAGACTTCACAAATTCTTCATACCTCATGGGAAATACAAATCTATAAGAAATTAAATGCTGTAAAAGAACCATTCATTATTACAATTAAGGTCTCAGGTCATGTCAATTGATATTATAACCAAAGTCAAACTCGCAAAAAGCGCATCGATCCCACTTGCAAGCATCCCCAGCGCCACAAAGAACAGCGCCCTTGCTGCAATGGCGAAAGCCCTGGATTCAAGCAGGGAGATAATAATTTCAGCCAACAATAAAGACCTTGAAGCAGCAGAAAAGCTCGTCGCAGCGGGCAAACTCTCAAAATCGCTGCCAAAAAGGCTAAAAGTTGATGATATTAAGATCGATGAAATGATCGCAGGCATAAAGGATGTCATAAAATTCGAAGACCCGGTCGGCAAAACCCTTTCTGCTCTTGAGCTTGATAACGGTCTTGAACTCTACCAGGTAAGCTGCCCCATCGGATTGATCGGGGTTATCTTTGAATCCCGTCCCGACGTAGTCCCACAGATAATGTCGCTGTGCCTGAAAAGCGGAAATGCCACAATATTCAAAGGCGGTAGTGAAGCAGCCCATTCCAACAGGGCGATTTTTGATGTGCTTGTCGATGCTATAGAAAATACGACCGGGATGCCGCATGGAGCGTTCGCTCTTATGGAAACAAGGGAAGAAGTCAACGAAATGTTAAAACTTGATGATTATATTAACCTCATTATTCCCAGGGGCTCAAACGAGTTCGTAAAATACATCCAGGACAACACGAGGATTCCCGTTCTCGGACACTCTTCAGGTATCTGCCATGTGTATGTGGATAGCAAATCAGATATGGAAAAGGCGCTTGATGTCAGTTATGATTCTAAAGTCCAGTATCCTGCTGTCTGCAATGCCATGGAAACGCTGCTTGTGCACGCAGGAATTGCGGGAGAATTCCTTCCCGCGATCGGAAAGAAATACAACGCTGCTGGCGTTGAACTGCGCTGCGATGAGCGCTCATTCGATATTCTTAAAGGGATGGGATTCTTAAAAGCCATAATCCATGCTACTGAAGAGGACTGGAAAACAGAATACAACGACCTCATACTTTCAATAAAGATCGTTGATTCTATCGAAGAGGCTATCGACCATATCAACAAATACGGCTCGCATCATACCGATGCTATTATCACGGAAAATAAGACTGCTGCCAGCAGGTTCATAGACCTTGTTGATTCATCAAGCGTTATGTGGAATGCATCCACCCGTTTTGCTGACGGATTCCGCTATGGAAAAGGCGCTGAAGTTGGAATAAGCACGAACAAGATACATGCCCGCGGACCTGTAGGGATGGAAGGGCTCCTGATCTACAAATATGCACTTTTGGGAAATGGTCATAAGGTCGCAGATTATGTAGGAAAGACCGCAAGGAAATACACCCATAAGAAATTAAAAGCAAGTCTTAGTGATAAAATGGGATAAGGATTTTGATGGATGCAATTGAAAATATTGATCGTATTGACCGGAAAGAGCTTTTTTGTGACCTGAAGAAGATCGTCCTTAAAATAGGCACCTCTTCATTATCAAATGAAGATGGAAGCTTTAACCGCAGGTTAACCGAAGACATCGCAAGACAGGTGGCGCATCTGCGCAAACTTGGAAAAACCGTAATTATCGTAAGCTCAGGCGCTATCGGAATAGGTGTTATCGAGCTTAATATGCAAACGCGTCCGCGTGAGATCCCGCTTCGCCAGGCTGCTGCGGCTGTGGGGCAGAATATCCTGATGCAGGAATGGATGATGGCTTTTAAGAAGCATGACCTCAAAGTTGCACAGATCCTTCTTACATACGAGGCTTTCTCAAACAGGATGACTTATCTTAATCTTCGAAACAGTATCTCTGCACTGCTTGAAGCAGGCGTTGTTCCGATAATAAATGAAAATGACCCGATTTGCGTGCATGAGATAGAGGCGACATTCGGGGATAATGACAAACTCTCGGCGATGGTGGCAAGCAAGGTGGAAGCCCAGCTCCTGGTCCTGCTTTCGGATATTGACGGCCTTTATGATAAAAATCCAAAAAAGAACGAGGATGCAAAGCTTATAAGCACGGTTGAAAAAATAACACCTGTTATTGAAAGTTATGGTGGAAGTCCTACAAGCACAAAAGGCGTGGGCGGTATGAGAACAAAGATCGAAGCAGCCAAAATAACCTCAATGGCAGGCTGCCACATGGTGATCGCAAACAGCGCAGTTGAGGACGTGGTCATTAAGGTCTCAGGGGGCGAAAATATCGGGACACTCTTCCTTGCGCGAAATGGCAAATTCAAGAACAGGACACGCTGGATAATCCTTTCAAAAGCATCCGGGAAGCTCATTGTGGATAATGGGGCTAAAGTTGCGGTCACAAAGGGTATGGGGCTTCTTCCATCAGGGATCATAGAGGTCACGGGGACGTTTGACCGGGGAGATATTATTGAGATAGAGAACGAAGGGAAGGTATTCGCTAAAGGGATCACGGATTATACATCTTCCGAGTTGAACACGATCAAAGGCAAGCATTCTGATATGATTGAGAAGATGCTCGGATACAAGAATTATGATGAGGTCATGAGGAAGAGCAATATCGGGCTGCTGTGAGTTTTAGATATTTTGTAAAATTGGCTAATTGTGGCTGAATTGGTTTCGTGATCTTAAAAATCCAAACAGTCTCTGCCAGATACAAACCTTTTTTATTACTCAAAGTATATCATGCCTTAAAAACAAATCAAAACAAAGAAAATAAAGGTGAAAAGAAATGGTAATCGGAGTAACACTTGTAAATGTTGTGCCAGGGCAGGAAAAAACAGCGTATAGCGAACTGGTAAAGATAAAAGGAATCAAAGATGTATATCATGTATTCGGAGAATATGATTTCGTCGTAATAAGCAATGTAGAGGGATTAAGCGCCTTAAATAAACTTGTTGATACAATAAGAGAAAGTGAAAATATCACAGCCACACAAACAATAGTGGGAGCAGAACTTTAAGAGGATGCTTAATGGTCATTGCTGATGAACTTGCGAAAAAGCAAAAGGCCATTAGTATTGCTGAATTTTTTGAAAAGAACAGGCAGATACTTGGTTTTGACTCGGCTTCACGAAGCCTGTTAACTTCAGTTAAGGAAGCGGTAGATAATTCTCTTGACGCCTGTGAAGAATCGGGGATCCTTCCTGATATTTTTATTAAGCTTGAAAATACATCAAAAACGAATTTAACACTTATTGTGGAAGATAACGGGCCGGGAATCGTCAGGGAACAGATTCCCAGGGTTTTTGCAAAATTGCTCTATGGCTCACGTTTTCATGCGGTCAAGCAAAGCCGCGGGCAGCAGGGCATTGGCATTTCAGCAACTGTCCTGTATTCCCAGTTGACTTCCGGAAGGCCAGTAAAGATCGTTTCAAAGATAGACCGTGATGCTCCAGCTCATTATTTTGAGCTTCTTATAAACACCCAGACAAACGAACCTGAAATCCTTATGGATAAGATCGTGGAATGGGACAGGCTGCGGGGAACACGTATCGAACTTGAGATGGAAGCCTCGTATGTAAAAGGGCGCAGGCAATCGGTCTATGAATACCTGAAAGATACAGCGATCGTAAATCCCCATGCCCGCATCACGCTTATCGAACCTGATAATAACCAGGTGATCTTTGATCGGGCAACTGACAAACAACCTTTACCTGCTGTGGAGGTACTGCCGCATCCGCATGGGATTGAACTCGGGACGCTTATGAAGATGCTGCGATATTGCGAAAGCGATAAACTCGAATCTTTCCTTCGAAGCTCTTTTTCAAGAATCGGCGCAAAGACAGCTATCGAGATATGTACCAAAGCAAGCATTAGCCCTGAAACCGACCCTAAGAAGATAGACCTTGATGAAGCAAAAAGGCTTCACGAGGCATTCAAGAAAGCAAAGATCCTGGCACCATCCACGGATTGCCTTTCTCCCATTACAGAAGAGCTTATACGAAAAGGTGTTGGGAAAGAACATACCGTTGATTTCATTGAGACGACGACACGCCCTGCCTCGGTGTTTAATGGTCATCCTTTTCTTGTGGAAGTGGGAATAGCCTATGGCGGGAATCTCCCCAAAGAAGACAAAGTGGAAATACTTCGGTTTGCAAATCGCGTACCTCTTCTTTACCAGCAGGGGGCGTGTGCCATAACGCATGCCATTGAGAATCTTAGCTGGAGGACTTATTCGTTAAATCAGCCCGGTGGTTCAATTCCTATCGGTCCTGCGATAATCCTGGTGCATGTGGCATCAACGCATATACCCTTTACCTCAGAATCAAAAGAAGCGATAGCTGATGTCCCGGAGATCATAGCAGAAGTGGAACTTGCGCTAAAAGATGTGGCGCGGCGGCTTAAGCTGTATTTGTCAAGGCAGGACAATCTTGAAAAAAGGCGTGAAAAGGAAGAGGTCATCAATGTGCTCCTCCCGCGCATAGCAAAAAAAGTGGGGGAAATACTTGAGCGCCCCACGCCTGATATTACACCGATCGTTGCAAAAATAATGAGAAATGTGTTTTGCCAGCGCGTGGTAAGGCAGAACGGGAACGGTTGCGACGTTGAGATACGCTTGAAGAACCACGGTGATTCAACACATCATTTTATTCTTCATGAAACGCTCCCCTATCCGATCGGATCGCCAAGCCCTGAGCCAAAAATAATCCCCATGGGGACGCAGGTCGATCATGTATGGAAAATATCTCTAAAGGCTGATGAACAAAAGGCCATTATTTATCGATTGGAAATTAGCGCAGATGAGGCGGCAAAACTTCCACAGCTTGTGGTTGAAGGCATCGAGAGTGAACTTATTACAGGCGCCAAGGCGGTCAATGTATGAATGAAACTGAGTTAACAAATAAGCAGATACGCGATTCTCTCTCAAAGACAACTCTTAAGAAACTTATCCAGGATTTCTATGAGCAATTCGAGAACGAGACCATCCCTCATATCACGCTGCCTTCACGCACCAAGAAGAACATCGAACTGAACGTGGACAGCGATGTATGGGTCTATGGCGACAGCGAGAGCATGCGAAGCGCCAAAACAGTTAAGGGCGCAACGCAGCTTCTCAAAACTTCACATGTAGTTGAACTTTTGATGAAAGGGCATCTTGACCTCAACAAAAGCTCAACCCTGAGAGAATTGTATTATATCAGCGAGAACTGGGATATCGCAAAATTCAACGAACAGTCTGAAAGCGACCGCCTCATAGAAGATCTTGAAATTATAACTGGCTTGCAGCGCGAGGATTTCCATGTGCGCCCTGAGGAGAACGGAGCGACGCTTTATGGCCCCATAACGATCAAGGAATTGACAAAGCGCGGCGACCGCACAATGCACTGCCAGGATGAGGTTGGAGAAGCCGGATATCAGATACCTTACAATGTGGAAACAATAAAGTTCGTGGAGCACGACGCGAAGTTCATTATCGCCATAGAGACAGGCGGTATGCAGGATCGGCTTATTGAGAACGGTTTTGATGAGAAATTCGATGCTATCCTTGTGCACTTAAAGGGTCAGCCCGCGCGAAGCACACGGCGCATCATAAAGCGCATGAACGAAGAACTCAAGCTCCCTGTCGTAGTGTTCACAGACGGTGATCCCTGGAGCTTCCGCATTTACGCAAGCGTAGCCTACGGCGCAATCAAGAGCGCACATCTCTCCGAATTCATGGCAACACCTGCCGCCAAGTTCATCGGTGTGCAGGCAACGGATATCGTTGAGTACGAGCTTTCAACAGACAAGCTGAATGACCAGGATATCAAGGCGCTTGAGAGCGAGCTTACAGACCCGAGATTTGATACGCCCTACTGGAAAGACCAGATAAACCTGATGCTAAAGATCGGAAAGAAGGCTGAGCAGCAGGCTTTTGCGGGGAAGGGTCTGGATTATGTGACGGATAAGTATTTGCCTGAGAGGTTGACGGAGATGGGAGTGATTTGAATTATTACGATGCCCTACTCGGCGTTGTCCTTTGAGTGCGCATGGGCGGTGCGCTTCCCTGCGTCAGGGGGCTGCGGGGCAGGGAGAGAGGCGCAGGAGCTTGTGGATGCAAGGAATTCCAAATAATAAGTGGGCCCAAAGTTTTAAGCGCAGAAAATAAGATTTAGACTGGAAATGACCAAAAGGAACCAGAATTTCATAAAGAAAATTCGAGAATTAAAAAACGCCGTAAAAGATACTTGTTTTCTAGATAATTTAAAAGAAATATTAGAAGATTTCAAAATGGTTGATTTAGAAGACTCTTTCTCAACTCTTAAGTAAGGAGAGCCTTATAGATACAAAATTGCATCATCCTTAAATTGTTGAAATACAATAACAAACGAATGAATGATGAAAAAAAGAGTCAAAAAATAGAAAAGGAAGAACTTAAAAAATTTATTGAAGAGTATATTTTTCAATACAGAAAAATTTTAGAAGAAAAATATCCGCAGCGCAAAGAAAACTTTCCTTTTTATTCCAATTATCCCTTAAATGTAATAGCGTATGTGAGCGAGATATCCACATATATTGTTTATAAATCTAAAGCATCATCTTTAAAAATCGAAGTTTTTGAGGTTGATGACATACCGGATCAAAAAAAACAGAAAGAAGATATCGAATCAGGCGTATATTCAAACGATTATCTCAAATATCTAATGAGAAATCCTCGAGAATTTGCCGAAATGGAGATTTCAAATTTATTATCTTATGAAGAGCGTGAAAAGGCACAGGATGAATATTATGAAGCATTATTTGAAGAATATATTGAATCTGAAGTAGATAATTATATTAAATATTTGAATAAAGCTCGAGATGTTGAAACAGAAACTTCTAAGAAAAATATAAAGGAAATACACTCCGCGATAAAGTTGGCCGAAAAGCATTTGGATAATCATAGGGCATTTTTGAAGACTGGATGCATGAGTCTACTTTATGTGGTTTTTGATCTTAATCAGGATATTGAATCATCAATTTTCTTGAGTATACATGGTAAATATCGACCAGCAAATGCTTTGCTTCGGCGATGGTTGGAGACCACTCTCATTGCATTGTGCTTTGATTTCAAGCTGAAGAATTGTGTTCCAAAAACCAAAACATATGAGGAACTCCAAAAAGAGTGCAATGAATGGCTTGAAAAGTCAAGTCATTTTCGCTTTACAGGTAAAAATCGCAGTATTTTAGCAACTTTACTAGATTCTGATACAGATAATTTTGCAATGCAAATATTGAACGAAGGAAATCCCAGTAAATTTTCCTCATTTAATGAATATATTGCGGCTATGTTCGGAAATTTATCTAAATGTGTTCATTACGGCGGAATGAATGATGATATACTAATTGATTTTGCTGAATATAACGAGAAAAATTTTAAAGAGTGGTATGTAATATTGAATCAGATAAATGAGATTTGTAATATTCTAATCCTCCTAAAGTTTCCTGAAATGCTAACTCTTTCCTGGGAAAACAAAAACGAAAAATTCCATGCTTTAAAGGAGAAACAAATACAAAAACTAAAGGAATTACTAAAAATCGAATAATTTTCTAAACTTCTCCATTCTAATCTTTTTGCTCCTCACTCCCAGAACCTCTTCGTCTTCGCATAATTCCTCTCAGCGATCAAAATATCCCTGTAAAACTCCTCCTTATCTTCCCTCAACTTCCGTATCACACGGGAAGCAGTCTCAGGCCCAATCCCCCTCGAAGCAAGCGCTATAACCGCAGTCTTCCCGTGCAAAAGCACAATATTCGCAATCCTGTAAATCCTTGCCGTCTTTCGCGCACTTTGCGGTGACAAGAATAGAAAAAACCACAAATAACGCAACCCAGCGCCCTCATCGCACATGCCCATGCCCCCCCATGCGCAACGTCCCGGCGGCGCCTGACAGACAGAATTATTCTTGCATAGATGCACCAAAACCTCCCGTCCACTTATCACACGATGCCCGTGTAGGTCGAATACAGCGGAAAATGAAAGTGATATTTCACACAACTTTCACCACAAACTCATCAGCATCCACAGGCAGTATTTTTGCGAATTTCTTGGTTGCAAGCATCTTGGAAAGCTCTTTCGGGAATCGTATCAGATAGTTCCTCCCGTCTGAAGATATTTTGACTTCATAGCCCTTGATCTCCTCGGTGTGCCTTAGTGCAAACTCCCGCTCTATCCTGGAGGAAGTTTCAATATCTAAAAGCTCTTTACCGCATTTCGGACATCTGTATGCATTCACATTCATCATCATGATATTGCCTCTCTTGATGTCGATTTTTGCAGGTTCCATTTTTATATGGCAGTCAATGCAAAATGCCGGAATTTTGGTATCGAGTTTAACTTCAAATTCTGCTTCCTCACCTGTTAGCTCCTCAGGTTGAATATTTTCATAATCAATTTCTTTCTTCTTGGATTTCATAATCATCCTCTCTTTCTCTTATAAAGATCAATCTGCCAATCTGATGCCTTGTATGCGGTTTTAATCTCAACAATTCCAGCTTCATATTCAAAAAATACGGTTATATAGCCAGTTGAACATAATCCGATAGCCATGTAGTTGTTTCCACCTACTTTTTCTATGTAGCGATTACCCTCAAGAATATCCTTTGCTACGATTGGGTCAAGACCGTGTTTGCATTTGATTTTCTCCGAAACTTTGGGTGAAATAAGTATTTTCTGTATCAGCATTCATATCATCCGTATGATTTTCGTATGATTAGATAAACGTTTCGAAGAACAATCTGCTAAAATTTTCCTTTGAATCGCCTTCTTGCTGACGGCCTACTCTGAAATTTTCTCAACCTGAACCCAGCGTCGGCCCACTCAAACGGCTGCTCCACCGCATCCTTCCCCTTGCGTCGCCAAAAATGAGACTGGTGCGTCCCTCAAATCTTTGCGCCCTTTGCGTACTTTGCGGTGAAAAGTATAGATAAAACCACAAATAACGCAACCCTGCGCCCCCATCGCACATCCCATGCCCCCCCAATGCGCAAAAGTCCCGGCGGCGCCTGAAAGCTAGAATTATTCTTGCATAGAGGAGCCCCTTTCTCATCTTGCCCGACGTCCCTTATTTTACTTGTTGTTTCTGCATACTTTAGTATTGAACTGTATGTGCGGATTTTCAGGGCAAGCCTGCTTATTTACTGGAGAAAAACAACAATACAGGAATTAATAAAATATGTACGCCACGGTTAGATCATTGATCACTTCATTACATCCACAAGCGCAACCCTTTCCAGCACAAGCTCCGGGATCTTGTCGGCGCCCGCAGCTTCTATCTCCTCTTTAGTTATATTGAAAATTTCCATCAAAGCGCTATTCTTTGATCCGCTGTATTGGAGCACATTACCCGGTGTGATCTCTCCAAAAGCAGACAGGTCGATCATATCCCCGACAGCCACGATGACGATATTGTTCCAGCCATCATGCACACCGATCTTTATAGCCCTGTTTATCTGGCGTGTGCCTGCCGCGTAAAGCATGATCTCTTTTGCAAGATCGTTGGCAATATTTGTGCCTTTTTTGAACGAATTCAGCGCTTTTTCGATGGCGAATGTGAGATGAACTTTCCCTGCCAGTTTATCAGCATCAAAAGCCTGTATTTCCAGGTTTTTTCCCGTGCTAGTTTCTTTTATCTCTTTGATCTTTTTAAGGAAAAGCTCCTTATTTTCAATAAAAACAGTTCCTTCAATTATCTGGATCATTGGCACTTTTAATCCCTGTTTTTTATCAGATTATTCATTTCAATAACATAATCCTTTAAACTTCCATCATCGTTGGCTTTAATGTCATTTAAGATATCAATTATTGAATTATCGATCTTATCGCACAACTCTGTCATTTTTTCATCATTCTCAAGATCTTTTTTCGCATACTTTGAGGTCAGGTTTCTAATGATCGCGATCCCGATAAGATTTCCCAGGGCATGCAATGCATGTATTTCAGATGACTCAATATTATCAGGATTACGGCGGCTTTTGCCAAAAAGCAATATCGAGCGGGCTGCAATTATCATTGAATTTGCAAAAACCTCGTCCATTTCCTCATCCCCGCCGTTAATAAGTGTAATCCCCAAAAGATCATGTGACAGGCTTTTTGGAAACATTGTTGCGTATAGATTTAATGCATCCACATAGATATCTTCCTCTTTTTGTACCATGGATTTCAGGAATTCATCCTCATGAGGCTTCTTATTTTCCAGAGTGTTTAATTTCAGCTTTAGGAAACATTTTTTACAGACTTCAAGTGTATAATATTTTTCCCCTTTTACCTGTGATTCATCGCAAAAAAAACAATTTGACATAATGTTGCTCATGTGGATTTTTATATAGTATGCAAATAATAGATACGGGCTGGGAGGGATTTGAACCCACGGCCGTCGGATTAAGAGTCCGACGCTCTGCCTGTCTAAGCTACCAGCCCATGTTGGGCTTTCCTCTAATAATGCTAAGTTAATATATACATTTCGCCGTAATCAGATATTATATGAAAATCGCCAGAGAAACGTTACACTTTATACTCGAAGTATGCAAATCATCTGCGCCCCGGGAATTTGCGGGAATGCTTTCTGCACAAGGGGATGTTATCACAGAAGTGATCATCGTCCCAGGCACTGACTCAAGCGATGAAAGCGCAGTGATGCAGTTATTCATGCTACCCAATATACATACTGTGGGATCAGTACACAGCCATCCTTCCGGTAATACCAGACCTTCCGATGCAGACCTTGAACTTTTTGGCAGGAAAGGGTTTGTTCACATAATCGTTGGCGCTCCCTATGATCGCAATAGCTGGACATGTTTTGATAAAGATGGCAATCCGATAAAACTCGAAGTTGTTGATTATGAATTTAAAGATGAAGATGATCTCCTTTGAGGAACAAGAATTTAAGGAATAGAAATAGATATATCCTCTGCAAACTTTTAACCCAAAATATTCATAAACATCGAAATTGAGGAGAAATAATTATGATGCAGTCACCACAAACAGGATATGACAGCGCGATAACGGTATTCAGCCCTGACGGGAGGCTATTCCAGGTAGAATACGCACGCGAAGCTGTAAAAAGAGGAACAACAGCCCTGGGGATCAAGGCAACAGACGGAGCAGTACTGCTGGTTGATAAGCGGGCAGGAAGCAGACTTGTTGAAATGGACTCCATCGAGAAGATCTTCCAGATAGATGATCATATAGGGGTTGCAACGTCAGGATTGGTGGCAGATGCGCGCGTTCTTGTGGATTTCGCACGGGTACAGGCCCAGGTGAACAAAACCACATATAATGAGCTGATCGGTATCGAGACGCTCTCTAAGGAAATATGCGATTTCAAGCATGCCTACACACAATCAGGAGGAGCAAGACCATTCGGGACGTCACTTCTTATCGCCGGGATCGAAGGAAACACGACACGTCTTTTTGAAACTGACCCCAGCGGCGCATTGCTTGAATACAAAGCCACCGGGATAGGCGCAGGAAGACCGCAGATCATGGAGTTCCTGGAGAAGAAATATGATGAAAATATTACCCTGGATGGCGCTATAATTCTTGGACTTGAAGCTTTAAAGAGCCTGACAGATACCGAACTTGTTGAATCGACAATTGAGATCGGTGTGATCGAACTCTCAACCGGGAAATTCAGGAAACTTACCTCACCAGAGGTAAAAAATTACGTGTCAAAGATCGTCACAGAAACACAGGATAAAGGAACTAAAGGAAAGAAGAAATAATGGTTAGTTTCGAAGAGATAGAAGAGGTTTTCAAGAAGCTTGAAGGCAAGCTTACGCCAGAGGAATTCAGGTCAAAAGTTGAAATAAAATTTACAGAAATGAACGGGCTTTGCGACTCAAAGACAGCAGCAATGCTTGTTGCAAGCGAGTTCGGGATGAACGAGACTGTAAAGATAAAGGACATGACCGCTGATAAGGCTAATATCGTTTTCATAGCAAAAGTGACATCAGTTGGGGATATAAAGGAGTTCTCGCGCGATAATGATTCAATGGGTCGTGTAGTAAATCTTAATCTTGCGGATGATACAGGTTCGATCAGGGCGGCACTATGGGATGAAGCATGTGACCTTGTGAAAATCGGGGATATTAAGGTGGGACAGACCCTTAAAGTGAAAGGGTACGTCAAACAGGGGCAGCGCGGGATAGAAATTAATGTGGGAAAGGGCGGGGGAATTGAGCATATCGAAAAAGAAGTAAATGTGAACATTAAACCCCATAAAATAAATGAGATCAAGGCAGGCATGAATGGCTTGAACGTTCTTGGCAAAGTTCTTGATCTTGGAAAGGTGCGCGCATTTGCACGAAAAGATGGATCATCAGGCAAGGTTGCAAATATTACAATAGGTGATGACACTGGCAAGATACGAGTCACTTTGTGGGATGCAAAAGCCGAAAATCCTGGTGTCAAAGTCGGTGAAATCGTTGAGGTAATGAACGCCTATGCCCGTGAAAATAGCTTCAGCAATTCAACAGAATTGCAGCTTGGCTCTGGCGGCGGGATCACAAAAAGCAACGTACAGGTGAATTATAATGAACCGCTGACGCCAATTTCGGATATTGGCATTAACGCCGCATACAGTGTGGCCGGGCATGTATCCGGGATCGATGATATAAGGGAATTCGATAGGCCTGATGGTACAAAAAGCAAGGTATCCAACATATATATCTCAGATGATACGGGGCGGATAAAAGTGGCGCTGTGGGCAGAACACGCAGACCTTATCAATGAACTTGAGGTCGGAAGCGAGATACGCATCGTGGATGCGTTTGCAAAATCTGGCAGGAACGAGGAAGTGGAACTTAGCGCAGGAGCAAGAACGAGTATCCAGATAATAAGGAAGTGAATCCTTAATCTCCAGTGGAAATTGAGGGGTTCATCATCATAGGAATATATGGAAATCAGTATTACTTTCACCCTGCTCTCATAAAGCTTATTTAAGTCCACGCCAAGTAAGAACAATTGTGCACCAGGAATAAGTAAAACGTGCACTGGAGAAAACAACATGGCAGAAAGAAAAACACTTGAAGATTTACCGGGCGTTGGTCCGGCAACAGCAGAGAAGTTGAAAGAAGCAGGTTTCGGCTCGATAGAAGCCATAGCCGTATCATCGTCATCTGAACTTGCAAGCGTCGCAGAGATCGGGGAGTCAACCGCGCAAAAGATCATTAATGCCGCGCGCCTGGCTGCGGATGTTGGTGGATTTGAGACCGGCGACGTGGTGCTTGAACGAAGAAAGCTCGTAGGAAAGCTCAGCTTCGGAACAAAGGCTTTTGACGACCTCATGGGCGGAGGCGTTGAATCCCAGGCGATAACCGAATTCTATGGCGAGTTTGGCTCCGGGAAGACCCAGGTCGGTCACCAGATGGCTGTGAACGTGCAGCTTCCCCTGGAAGAAGGCGGACTTAATGGCTCAGTTATCATAATTGACACTGAAAACACCTTCAGGCCAGAGAGAATAACGCAGATGGTTATGGGATTATCCGCAAAAAAGGGGAAGAATTATGATCCTGAGGAGTTCCTGAAAAATATCCATGTTGCTAAAGCCTATAATTCAAATCACCAGATACTGCTTGTGGACACTGCTAATGATCTTGCGGAAAAATTAAGAGATACTGATATGCCTGTGCGCCTGCTCATCGTTGATTCCCTGACCGCTCATTTTCGGGCTGAATATGTGGGACGCGGTACATTGGCAGACAGGCAGCAAAAGCTCAATAAGCACATGCATGAACTCATGAGATTTGCAGGTCTTTATAATGCAGCAATTATTGTAACAAACCAGGTGATGTCAAAGCCTGATGCCTTTTTCGGCGACCCCACAAAACCAATCGGCGGACATATCGTTGGACATACTGCGACGTTCCGGTTGTATTTGAGGAAATCCAAGGGCGAAAAGAGAATAGCAAGGCTTGTGGACTCTCCCAACCTGCCTGAAGGCGAGGCGATATTTTCTGTAACTACAGAAGGGCTTAAGGATTAAGAGTAAATATATTCAATTGGCACCTGAGAGAAACGATAATCAACCACAGAGGGCTCAGAGATCACAGAGTTAATTCTCTGTGTCCTCTGTGCACTCTGTGGTTTTTTAGATCAGAAAATTGAAAAAGTCTATAGAACATGGATTGCACGGATGACACGGATACCCACGGAGTTGATTATCCGTGAAAATCCGTCTGATCAGTGTCATCCGTGTTCGATTAAAACTCAACCGGGAAGTACTAATTTATGGCATTCAAAGCAGTCGCAGTGGATATTGACGGGACGATCACATATAGCGACAGGAGTATTGATTGCAGAGCCGTAGCAGCACTGCGCAGCCTTAACATTCCTGTAGTTATAGCTACAGGTAACGTGCTGTGTGTAGCAAGGGCTGTGGCAAGACTTCTTGGTACCGGAGGGATTCTGATAGCAGAGAACGGCGGGATCATTGAATGCGGAAGGATCGAATCTGATACGTCACATATGAAAGAGTGTGTGGATGCCCTGGAGATATTGGAGAAACACTTTTCTCTTGAGCGCCTTGACCCAGAAGCAAGGATCACTGAGATCGGACTGCGCCGGAATTTTGATGTGGAGGAAGCAAGAAAGCTCCTGAGTGAAGATGCGGCTGTGGATATTGTGGATACGGGATTTGCTATCCATATCAAAAGTAAGAAGATCAATAAGGGGACAGGACTTAAGCGGATCGCCCAAATGATGGGTCTTGATGCGCGGGATTTTGTTGCGATAGGTGATTCACCCAATGATATCGAGATGATAAAAGCTGCCGGGCTGGGTGTGGCTGTGGGGAATGCGCATCCTGAGCTGAAGAAGGTGGCGGGGATGGTGACGAAGGGGGAGCATGGGGCGGGTGTGGAGGAGGCGCTGGGGGAGTTGAGGAGGAGAGGGGAGATAAGATAGAAATAGATAAAAAGGAGTGTTAAGTAATAAATGGGAAACGAAGTTAATGTTAGAGGAAATCAATTGGAATGTTACTTTTGTGGTGATGGAGAACTAAAGAAATCAAAAACCAGTTATGCTTTGAACAGGATGGACTATCAAATATCAATCGATGTCTCTGCATTGATATGCTCGCAATGTAATGAGATATATTTTGAAAATGAAACAGTTGATTATATTCAGAACATAGTTAAGAATCTGGATAGTCGAATTAATAAATTAATGGGTGTTGTAGATTAGTTGGTGTGGCAGATGGAAGATACAAAGAATTTATTGACAATAAAACAAGCAAGCGATTGGGCAAGCAAATTATTAAAAAAGAACGTTACACCTTCAAATATTTCTTATCTGATTCAATATGGGAGAATTAGGAAAATTGGCAGCAATGGAGATACATTAGTTGCAGAACAAGATTTAAGTGAATATTATAATTCCTATTTAGGTAAAAGAGAAGCAGCATGGAAAGGACAATTAGGGGATGATTTAAATTGGTCTTTATCATTTGATAATCTCAAAGAATCAGACACTACCAAGCATGTACACAGATTACATCCTTATAAAGGTAAATTCATTCCACAATTAGTGGAATATTTTTTGGATAGTCACATAGACGAATTTAAGAATGAAATCTATTTCAAAAAAGGGGATATCGTACTTGATCCATTTTGTGGTAGTGGAACTACTTTAGTGCAATCGAACGAATTGGGTATGCATGCTATCGGGATAGATGTTTCTGCTTTCAATGCGCTTATTAGCAATGTAAAAATAGGAAAATATGATTTTTTGGATATGGATTATGAAATAAAAAGAATTACAAAAGGATTAAAACAATTCATTGTCGATTCTAAAACGATTCAATTTGAAAATAAACTAACCCAAGAACTTGCAAAATTCAACAATAAATATTTTCCCTCACCTGAATATAAATATAAAGTGGCACTTAGAGAAATTAATGGGGATGAATATGGCGCAGAAAAAGAGAAGGAATTCTTACCTATTTTCTTAAATCTAGTAAAAGAATATGACATAAAATTAATGCAAGAGAGAAGCGACAGTTTTATAGAAAAATGGTATTTACGGCACATAAGAACTGAAATTGATTTTGTATGTGATCTTGTCAAACAAATAAAAAATCCATCAACACGAAAAGTTATAAGTATCATTTTGAGTCGCACAGTTCGATCTTGTCGAGCCACCACTCATGCAGATTTAGCCACTTTAAAAAATCCTGTAACTACCACATATTATTGCTCCAAGCATGGAAAGGTCTGTAAACCTCTTTTTTCCATTCTAAGTTGGTGGGAACGTTATAGTAAAGACACAGTCAATCGTTTGTGCCAATTTAATAACTTACGAACGGATACATATCAAATTTGTCTAACAGGTGATTCTAAAACTATTGATATTTCCAATGAGTTAGAAACGAAAAATCCTGCCTTCTCAGATTTATTAAAAAATCAGAAAATCAAAGGAATATTTTCAAGTCCGCCTTATGTGGGTATGATTGATTATCACAATCAACATGCCTATGCTTATGATTTATTTGGGTTTGAAAGGCGTGATTCTTTAGAAATCGGACATCTTCTTAAAGGACAGGGCAAAGAAGCAAGAAATTCATATGTCCAAGGAATTTCAGATGTTTTGAATAATTGCAAACGATTTTTGGCAGATGATTATAACATCCTTTTAGTTGCAAATGACAAGTATAACTTATACCCAATAATTGCAGAAAATTCAGGAATGAAAATTGTTAAACAATACAAACGTCCCGTATTAAATAGAACTGAGAGAGATAAAGGAGCTTATTCGGAGATAATATTTCATTTTAAAGCACAGGAGAATAAATGACGCTTACAAAAAATCAAATTTTATATATAGAGGATGTGATTAGAGCTTGTTTGAGAGATAAGTTTCTTAATTATAAACCTGAATCAAGTAATATGCCTTTTCATTATCGTTTATTGGGTAAAGATAGAATGGTTTTGTATTCATTTATACATTCCTTAAACACAGCGTTTGGAACCTCTATTTTTGAACCGGCTGCTGTTGCTTTGGCTAAATTAAGGTTTAAAGATGCTAAAAGATCAGCTATTGCCGGTAACCAAATAAGCGAGGAGGCTCACAAAGTAATTCAAACAATAATGGACGGCTTAATAACTGGCAAAAAAGAGCCAAACAAAGCGGAAGAAATTGAAGCAATCAGGGAAGTTTGTAACAAAGGCAAGATGAATATAGTAAAACCAACCAAAGTAGATGTTTTGGTTGTAAGTCATGATGAGTCAATCTTTCTATTTGACATTAAAACTGCTAAACCTAATATAGGAAATTTTAAAGAATTCAAAAGAACTCTATTAGAATGGGTAGCAGCAGCTTTAGCACAAAACCCAGATGCCAAAATAAATACTTGTATTGCTATCCCATATAATCCTTATGAACCTAAACCATACGAAAGGTGGACTATGAAGGGATTGTTAGATTTAGATTCTGAGCTAAAAGTTGCAGATGAGTTTTGGAATTTCCTTGGGGGTGAAGGTTGTTATAATGAATTATTAACTTGCTTTGAAAGAGTGGGCATTGAATTAAGACCTGAAATAGATGAATATTTTTCAAAATTCAAATAAAAATTTGATTGATATGATTGATACCTCAAAAATAATCTACTCAATAAATAACGATGACGTTCAAAATGTTGCTGAGCAGGAAATTGGAAGAAAACTTACAGAAAAAGAATTGGAAGTTATTGAAAATAAGATAGGCGATTACATAGATTGGTATGAAGTCCTCAATAGTATTATTGCCGATAATATAAAATAAATTAATAAAAACTAATATTCAACTACTCCCTCCCACTCGCCAACACCACCGCCGAAACCCCCGCTATACATTCCCTCGTTCCGATCAAAATAACAATATCCTGCGCCACCAATTGAGTGTCGCCGGATGGGGTTGGTGATTGTAACGGTCGCCATTTTTGTCAGCCATTCAAAAGGTTTTATACGATACATGAGATATAAGGAACTTAAGAAATGATCCGTATCGAACAGGGGACAAAATGAAGAAGGGTATTTTAATATTGCTCATACTGCTATTATTCTCACCAGCAGCCAGCGCTGTAAATTACCCGCAGCTTCAGGGTTTTGTTACGGACAACGCCAATATGATAGACCCTGCATATGCTAACGACATAGCACAACTTGCGGCAAAAATAGAACAAGAAACAACAGTTGAGATCGCTGTTGTTACCATAGAATCACTTGAAGGTGAATCAATGGAAATGTATGCTGTAAAGCTTTTTGAGCAGGCAGGCATTGGCAAGAAGGATAAAGATAACGGCCTTCTTATACTTGTGGCAAAGCAGGAACAAGAGTACAGGTTTGAAGTGGGTTACGGGCTTGAAGGCACAATCACAGACAGCATGAAGGTCAATATCGGGGACAGGATAATTGAACCAAATTTCAAAAACGGGGACTATGGCAAAGGTATCTACGAATCGATGCTTGTCATAGAGGAACTCCTTGCGGGAAATGAAGAGGTAATTTCAAAATATAGCATGCCACCAACCGAAAACCAGGGGATACCAACATGGATATTAATTGTTATTGGAGGTATTATTTTGATATCAATCCTGAGTTCTATGGGACAGGGCAGAAATGGTGGAGGATCTTATGGCGGATATGGGGGGATTGGCGGCGGTGGATTTGGTGGAGGCTTTGGTGGTGGTGGATTTGGAGGCGGAGGTTTCGGCGGTGGCGGAGGCTTTGGGGGTTTCGGCGGCGGAGGATCAGGCGGCGGTGGATTTGGAGGAAAGTGGTGATTAAGATGACTGACAAAAAAATAGAACAGATAAGGGAAATTCTTGGAGCAAATCTGGTATTTGTTGCGCAATATAATACAGGTGACGTAAAAAGCACTCTTGTAGTCTGTAATACCATTGATTTTGATACGCTAAAGAATCTCAAACAACTTAAGGAAATACCTCTTGTTTTTACAAAAGAAGAGCTCACCAACGGTATAGATGTATTCCCGATTGAGTTCTTAAATATCAAGCAGCACCACACGATGATATTCGGTGAAGATATCCTTAAAGATATTATTATATCAAAGGCAAACCTTCGGCAGCAGCTTGAATTTGAGTTCAGGTCAAAGCTGATACATCTTCGTGAACAATATCTTCATTTCAAGGGTAAGGATATTGATAATTTGATACTTTCCGCAATTCCCACCCTCAGCCCCATAATTGGGGCACTCATGTTTCTTGGGGATAAGGAAGATAAAGAAAATATGATACAATGTGTTTCACGCAAGTTTGGCGTAGACTTGCACATACTTGAAGAGATACAGGATATTCGAAAAGGAAAGGCTAAATTTAATAAAGATAAAGATCAATATATCAAAGAATTGATAAATGTATTGCATGATATCGGAAAAATTATTGATGAATTTAAGGTGAAATAATGGAATTAAAAAATATTTTACTTGGAGTTATTGGCGCGATAGTGTTAGTAGCGCTGCTGTTCGGAGGCTGGTTCTTATCCACATATAACGGTCTTGTTACCGCACAGGAAGGCGTTGATGCAGGATGGGCACAGGTTGAAAGCCAGTACCAGAGGCGTGCTGACCTTATCCCGAACCTTGTTGAGACGGTGAAAGGCTTCGCAGCCCAGGAAGAGAAGATATTTCTTGAGGTGACAAAATACCGCAGCCAGTGGGGCGCAGCAAAAACACAGGATGAGAAGATAGCAGCTGCAAATGGTATGGATTCGGCAATATCAAGGCTGCTTATGGTATCTGAGAACTATCCTCAATTAAAGTCAAATGAGAATTTCCTTGCCCTCCAGGCACAACTTGAAGGCACTGAGAACCGCATCGCAGTGGAGAGGATGCGCTATAATGAAAACGTCCAGGATTACAATACGCGCCTAAAAAAGATGCCTGGATCGATAATTGCTGGAATGTATGGTTTTACACCGAAGGTATATTTCGAGGCAGAAAAGGGATCAGAGGTAGCACCAAAAGTTAATTTTACGTGATAAAAGACAAACATGAAAAAACAACGAACTGGTACGAACTAAAACGAACTCCGGTGGCGTGAGTTCGTATCGAGTTCGTTGTGTTCGTTGCTATTTTTTTTCATACCAGGACGCAAAGAGCGCAAAGTGTTGCATATAGATAAAATAAATTGTGTTCTTGATATAAACAGAGATGTTCTTTAAACTAAATTTCAGATTTTCTGTTGAGGTACTGATGCACCAGAAACATCACAATCCAGAAAACAGCAGCTCCTAATATTGCACTCAGCACATCCACTGGTTTATTTTCCAACAGATATTTCAAACTAATAAATACCACTAAAAATGCTAAAGATGCAGCCGAAGCCGTGAAATATGGATTCGTTTTTACCATATTTCCAGATTATTGATTTAATATGGCAAATATCTTTCCTTAGCAAAATGATATATTTAGGGAAATGCATAACAAACTTAAGATGAAAAACACAATCCTGGTACTTATTGCGGTATTCGTTATTGCATCTTTATTACCCCTGACAGAGGGAACAACGGGAAGTCGTTCCTTAGATATTACTTCACTCGTTGTTAAATTTGATAAGACCGATGCGCAATTTACAGTCAATTACGACATTGGTACAATGCCCAAAATGTATATTATGCTTCTGGGCGGAAAGAGTCTCGAACCCAGAATAAAAGATGTTTTTTCAAATTTTGATTATACAGTTATAAAAATGGACCAGGAAAAGACAATTCTCCATGTAAATAATGTTTCACGATATGAAAAGAATTTAAATTATTATTTGCATGATTCTATAAAGTTTGGGGCTACAATAAATAATATGATTATTTATATTCCCGGTGACCCGCGCCCTGCCGAGTATATCGGACTTAATGCAACCCCCTCAAAATTTTATCGTCAGTGATTCTTTTTTTGTTTAAAGACCGATGGCAAATGAACGATGTAGGTGCCATCTTCCTTAAGAGCCATGACGATTTCTTTCCTTTCAAGCAGCGATTCCAGGTTCAGTTCATATTGCCCTGGAGACAATATCCGTATGGATTCCACCCTGTTTCCGATCTCTTTTGGCGTTTCAACTTTCTGTTCCTTTATTAATTCATTCTGTTTTGGTTCATCCTGAATTAAGAGCATATCATCGATTTCTTTTATGAACTTTGAGGCTTCAGGGGAAATCTGCCTGGTACTCACTGATGCATCGGATTTTATAATATGTTCCGGCGCTGGCATCTCATCTCTAACATACAGGAACTTATTCCAGCCGCATTTCGGGCAACCATTCAATATTATAGCTGCCCCGTCCTTAAAAATGCTCTCGCATCGCGTACATTTATGTGGCATGATCTATGGTGAAACTAATGCACTGATCAGGTCCCTGTCTTTCTTTATCGTTTTTAACTGTGAGGCAGGACCGATAACAGTAAGCCTTGTCTTATTTGTTGTTTTTCCTAATAACTTATTCAGGAAATTATCGTTTTGCTTTACAGGATAACTCTCTATTTCGATCCCTGAGAACTCATCCGGGGCTATCTCAGCCATGGTAAGTTCTATGAGCTTGGTCTGCTCTGATGGAGTGAGTCCTTTTTCAAGTATGAGTATCTTTCCGTTTCGCACTTCGTCGAGGATCAATCTCACTTTTTCCATTGAAGTCATTCGATCAAGTTTTTCTTCTGATATTAAATCCATCTGAATTCCTTTCATTTGATCACCCGAAATGCTCTGCAATTTCTTTATATAGTAAATCTATGTTTTTCCCATCAAGTGCCGATATTGGGACTAGTGGATGCTGCGGGAAAGCGTCGTGTATCCTGGCTGGTGATGAATTTGGAAGATCTATCTTGTTCGCAGCTATCAGGATTGGAAGTTTTCGCGCTTCAAAATTCCCGATTATGACTACATTCACCTGTGTATAAGGGTCTTCAGTTGCATCCATTACAAGGATCACCCCGTCTAAATCTTCAAGCCATTTTACAGATTCCATGACCCCTTCCGTCGCTTCTTTTGCCCGCCGTTTCGATTCCTCTTCAGGAAGTCCGAAAGCCATGAAATCATGAAAATCGATCCTTGTTGCAATTCCAGGAGTGTCGATAATATCCAGAGTCACAGATGAACCATTGCTCGTTATTGTGACATTTTCTCGCCTTCTTGCTCTTCTTGTCTCATGCGGAATATGAGAAACAGAACCCATTGCATCCCCGGTCCAATCCCTGACTATCCTATTAGCCAGTGTCGTTTTCCCTGCATTGGGGGGGCCGTATATTCCAATTCTCGCTTTTTTTTTCTTGAACAATCTCTTCATCCAGGAAAAATTCAGTCCAAGCCTTTTCATTATACCCATAGTAATGCCTCAATACTAAATATCAGTGCCCTCTTTTTTAGTTTTCTGTTTCCTCTAGATATTCCCATTATGGAAAATCTCCAAATGAGATATTGTGCTTCTCTTTCAAAAATTGGATAATTGCTTCCAAAATGGCAAGTGCCTTTCTAAAAGCGTCATTCGCATCATATTCTGTATATTCTTGTGAAGGTATCCATATTGGTTTTTCCACACTTGTGAAAAGAGGATATCTTGATTTCGTTGCTTGCCTTTCCAGATTTTTTGCATCAGCCACTTTCTATCACTGCCATACCGGGGAGTTGCCATACACCGTGTTGGATTTTTTTGGCATGAAGTGTTTTAAGAGTTGCTTTTAGATTCGTCAATAAATTCTTAAAATAATCATCTTTATCAAAAACAATTTCATTTACATCATAAATTTCAAGCATTAGTGGAGAAATTAAATCTCCAGACATCGATATTTCTTCCTTTCCTATGAGATTCATGTGAATTGGTCTGCTGTATTTTCGTTCAATAGCTTCTGTAAGTTCCAAAACCATTTTATCGCACGCTCTCCAGTCTTTCGGAAGATTTTCACATACAACTATTACATCTATGTCGGATGTGGTTGTTGAAGTTCCCTTGACCATAGAACCAAAAACTGCAATAGAGATAAGGTTCTGGTTGAACTCTTTTTTAAGCGCAGCAGTTAATTCAGTGATTAGTTCAGTTTTCATATAGGTCACTTGAATAATAGTATTATACAATATATTAAAACTCTGTTAATTTAAGCTGTCTCTTTGAGCATCTTTCGCCAGGGATCTCAACCGGATAAATCCCGTTCAAACATCCCATACATAGATCATCCATTGGAATGCCGATTGATTTGACAAGCCCTTCAATGCTCAAATATCCAAGCGAGTCGGCATTTATGAGCGCCTCAACTCCTTTTACAGCTTTATGAGCAGCTACAAGCTCCTCGCGCGTTGCCATATCGATGCCAAGATAGCACGGTGAAATAATGGGGGGGCTTGCAACACGCATATGTATCTCTTTAGCTCCGGATTTTCTGACCAGATCGATTATTCGCCTTGATGTGGTCCCTCGCACAATGCTATCATCTACAAGAATAACGCTTTTCCCGTCTACATTGGGTTTTATTGTATTGAGTTTCAACCTGACCGCGGTTTCTCTCATTTCCTGCCCAGGCATTATGAAAGTCCTGCCAATGTAGCGGTTTTTCATCAGCCCTTCCATATAGTCGATACCCGAATTCTTTGAGAATCCGATCGCATATGTAATCCCTGAATCGGGGACAGGTGAAACGATATCTGCTTTCGCGGGATGTTCCCTGGAAAGCATTTCACCTATTCGCATTCTCACGGCATATACAAGTTGTCCATCTATAACAGAATCCGGTCGTGCAAAGTAGATGTATTCAAAAACGCAGTGTGCGTTATTTCTTGATTTCACGAGTTGGTAACTTTCATATTTACCGTTTCTGAAAACGAGCATTTCGCCAGGAGCAATATCACGTATAAGCTGCCCATTTAAGATATCGATCGCAACGCTTTCTGAGGCCACGACATAACCGTTATCCAGCAATCCAAGGCACAGGGGCTTTATTCCAAGGGGATCACGGATCACAAGAAGTGTTTTATCGATCATGATAGCAAGCGAATAAGAACCGATCAGATGTCTCATCACTTCCTTTACGGCCTCTTTTAGCTCGGAATGCATCAATTCCTTGACAAGTAGATGTGCTATGACTTCTGTATCTGAGTCTGATAAAAAGATCCTGCCTTCTTTCTCAAGCTCCTTCCTTAGTTCTTTTGAATTGACAAGATTGCCATTGTGTGCTATTGCTATAGTCCCGCTCTTAGAATTTACAAGAAGAGGCTGGCAATTCTCAATCTTTGAACTGCCTGTAGTAGAATATCGGACATGCCCTATTCCCACATGACCTTTTAGTTTCTGGATGTCTCCCCTGTTAAAAACATCGGGAACCAGACCCATACCTTTTAAGGTGCGGACCTGATCGCCATCATGAACTGTTATTCCAGCAGATTCCTGGCCCCTGTGCTGAAGTGCATATAATGCATAGTAGATTGACAGTGCAGCAGATGTCTCTTCCTTGAAAGAAACACCGACTATACCGCATTCTTCATGCAACCGTGGTCACCTTAATAACCACATTTTTCTTGCCATTTGTAGGATCTCATATGTGCAGTCCTACCGAAACCACACGCTGCGCACATTTTTGTGTGCGTATTCAACGATGCTTTCCCACATCTTCTGCATATAACGTGGGTTTTCTTCTGATTCTTACCAAATGATGGTGTACCTTTTGACATATTTTATCACCTATTTAATTTAAGGGGAAATAAAAACGATATTATCCCCGCGGACAACTGCTGTTCCAAGTTTTTTTGTTCCATTCTCTTTGATTTCCTCGGCATTTGCCAGAACGATATTCATATGGATATCGTATCCCTGTAGCTCGCCTCTGAACTCTCTCTGGCCTTTTAACCGTATTAATACGGATTTATTCAACGAATTATTTAGAATGTCGAGGGGTCTGTTTCCCATAAAAACGCTCCTAATATTAATAAACCATTAATTCAATAGTGACCCAAAGTAGTTCGTAGAATATTTAAAACTATTGGTGACGCATGAAAATAAAATCAAGGAATGTATTGAGAAAGACCGACCAGAAAGCCCTTGTAAATGATATTGTTGAAGCCTTCGGTGATGCTTTATCTTTTGAGAACAGGAAGCTTGAATATGTAGAGAGTGATGGGCAGGATTTCATTTTCGTGGATGGAGAACCGCTTTTATTTAAGATAAACGGGAAAATATTCCCCACAGTCAAAGGTGCCCTTAAGTTAAACCCTACGCGCCGCAGGGTTGTGGTGGATCCTGGCGCCGTAAAGTTTATTATTAACGGCGCTGACACGATGAGCCCCGGAATAGTTGAAGCTGACCCCTCCATAAATGAAGGCGATCTTGTTATTATTGTAGAACAAGCCCACGGAAAAGCAATTGCAATCGGAAGAGCCCTTATCGCAGGAACAAACATGGTAAGAGGAAAAGGCAAGGCTATCAAGACCATCCATTATGTAGGGGATGAACTCTGGAAGCTTGAACAGAAATAGATAAATAGATATAAACAGTAGAAGTAATAAGCAAAGGTGATTATTTCATGGCAAATTTTTTAGATAAGCTCATTGGCGGCGGGAAGAAGGCAAAATCAGAAGCGGAAGAATACCAGGAACTTGATCTATCAGAATATGAAGAGGGTTTTAAGGGTGAAGCCGCAAATTCTTATATTAAAATAGCAGAACTTTCAGGACTTGAAATTATGCCTGAATTGAAAAAACAGATTTATGAAGGCAATATCCTGATGATAGATGTATCGCCGGCAAAAAAAGACAAATTGATCTTTGACAGGGCGATAAAAGACTTAAAACAGGTTGTCAATGATGTCCACGGCGACATAGCAATGATCAAGGAAGACCAGGTTATCGTGACCCCGCGCGGCATGCGCATAGACAGACAAAAATTAAAGTGAACTCAGAATCAAGTCACATTTTAACAGTAACAAAAAGCATTTGCCCTCTTTGCGGCAAGGAAGCTGTAACTAATTGGGTACAGGATAATATTCCTTTTTTTGGCGAAGTGATGCATATTACTTCAATGTGTGAATGCGGTTTCAGGTATTCTGATACTTTAATTATGGCACAGCATAAACCCGTTCATTATGAAATGGCTGTAAGGACGCGGGATGATATTGATGCTCGCGTAGTTCGCTCAACTTCAGGAACAATAAGGATACCTGAATTGGGTGTCGATATAGAGCCAGGACCTTCTTCTGAATCTTTTATTTCAAATATAGAAGGAGTTCTTGACAGGGTAGCCAATATCCTTGAGATGGTGATAAGGTGGGACGAGGACGATAAAACACCGCGCGCTAAGGAACTGCTAAATAATATTGAGAAAACTAAAGCCGGAGAATTCGGGATCACGGTCATTATTGAAGACCCTTTGGGCAACAGCGCCATTATTTCTGAAAATGCCACATGCAGGGAACTTACACAAGAAGAGGCAAACTGCCTTAAGACTGGTATGATTATATTTGAAAAAGAGTAATGTTTTTATCAGGCAAAGGACTTATTCATCGGTTCTTTCACTCCTGAATTTAATACTTTCAGGTGGAAAATATCCTGATCTGGTTATTGGTGAGCTTTTCCGGAAAGAAGAGTTCTCATCAGATGAAAAAAGAGTTTTAGTCGAACTTGTCTATGGAATTTTACGCCATCTTGGAAGGATCAATCACATAATCGAAAATGCATCAAGCGCCAGGATATCAAATCTTAACATGGATATTCTAAATTCGATCAGGATCTGCACATACCAGGCGGTTTTTATGGATGTATCCGCTGCAGGAATTATTAATAATGCAGTGGCGATGTCCGCAAACGAAAAAAAGCTGGGCGGATTCGTAAAACGAACCGTAGAGGCTGTGTTGAGAAATAAAGACAATGTCGTTTTCCCGGATAAGGAGAAAACGCCTATCGAATTTATCAGCGTATATCACTCTCATCCGCGCTGGATCGTGGAAAAATGGCTCACAGAGTTGCAGTCAATAGAAGAAGTCGAAGCACTCTGTCATGCAAACAACATTGAGCCGCCATTAACGATAAGAGTTAATCCATTGAAGTCTGACCGCGAATCGCTAAAATATGCGCTTGAGGCGCAGGGTTATTCTTCCTCGTTGACAGAGTTATCGCCTTTTGGTCTTGTAGTTGATAAAAAAGAAGACATATTCAAAACTGAATCCTTCGCGAATGGCCTCTTTGAGGTGCAGGATGAAGGAAGCCAGCTTGTTACCATGCTAACAGGAGCAAAGCCGGGCGAGCTTGTTATCGATGCATGCGCGGGCAATGGTGGAAAATCCCTGTTCCTTTCAGGACTGATGAAAAACCATGGAACAGTTATCGCTTCTGACCTGTCGCCAGCCAAACTCTTAAACCTTCGAAAAAGGGCGACAAGAGCCGGCGCATTCAATATCAAAACCGTAAGCCGGGATGAATTAAATGAATACCATGAAATGGCAGATAGTGTTCTCATAGATGCGCCATGCTCTGGCATGGGAGTTTTCAGAAGGAACCCGGATTCAAAATGGCATTTGACCACCAATGATATAAAACAGCTGGCTGCAAAACAAAAGGAGATAATAAGTGAGTACAGCAGGCTTGTAAAACCGGGGGGTTTACTGGTCTATGTCACATGCACAATCAGCAGGGAAGAAAATGAAGACGTTGTTTATGGTTTCTTGAAAGAAAATGAGGATTTTCAAAAAGTACCGGCAGTTAATGCGGATATTCTTGGCAAATTGATGGATGAGGATGGTTTTTTCAAGTCCCTGCCGCATAAACATAACACGGATGGATTTTTCGGGGCAGTTATGGAGAAGAAGATACAGAAACATATTTTATAAAGAAATCCCATGTAGCACCCATGTCCAATTTTCCGTCTGATAAACCCGTCCTTGTAACATGCGGGCTTCCCTATGCCAATGGTAAATGCCACATCGGGCACCTTCGTACTTATGTCCCTGCCGATATCTTCGTAAGGTCGCTTCGCAAACAGGGGCAAGAGGCAGCATTCGTTTGCGGCTCAGATGCTCATGGTACTCCGATAGTGGTAAACGCTGAGGAGCAAAAGATCACTCCTACTGAACTTGTTAATAAATATCACAAGCATTTTGAAACAATATTCAAGGCAATGGAAGTGGAATTCAGCATCTTCGGGAACACCGATTCACCCACAAATCATGCAAGAACGAACAGCATCGTTGAAGCGCTGATTAAAGGCGGGTATGTGTATCCGCAAGTAATAAGGCTTGCTTACTGCCCGCATGATGAGCGATTCCTTCCTGACAGATATGTAGAGGGGATATGCCCATTTTGCGGAAAAGTAGCACGGGGTGACGAATGCGACCAGGGATGCGGGAAACATCTTGAACCAGGAGAAATCAAGAGCGCAAAATGCCGCATATGCGGGAATCCTGCCGAATATCGTGAGCAGGAGCATTTCTTTTTCAAGCTTTCAGCTTTTGGCGATTATCTCTCTGAATATCTGAAAACCCTGGGCGGAACGTCTAATGCCATAAATTACGCAAAAGTATGGGCGCAGGAATTAAAAGATTGGTGCATCACGAGGAATCTGGAATGGGGCGTCCGGTTCCCGGGTCATGATGACCTTGTTGTTTATGTGTGGGTGGATGCGCCCATTGGTTACATTTCATTCACAGAAGAATGGGCGAATAACACAGGCGGGGACTGGGAGAAATACTGGCGGCGCGATTCGCGGATCATTCATTTCATAGGCGAGGATATCACATATCATCACTGTATTTTCTGGCCTGCAATGCTAAAAGGCGCAGGATACACACAGCCGTGGGCTGTTGTTGCGTCAGGCATGCTGAAAATCGATGATAAGAAGTTCTCAAAGAGCCGCGGATTTGTGGTATGGGTGGATGAGGATTACCTTGACCATGGTTTCCATCCTGATCTTTTGCGGTTTTATATCGCCAACTATACATCCCATACGAAAGAATTGAATTTCTCATGGAAGGTTTTCCAGGACAAAGTCAATAATGAACTTGTGGGGGCGCTGGGGAATTTCCTGCACAGGACACAGCATTTTACCCATAAAAATTTCGGCTCAGTGCCGCAAGGCAAGGTTGATGATGAAATCCTTGCAAAAATAAAAGCCACCATTGACGCCGTAGTTTGCGCTTTTGATGAATATGAATTCAAAAAAGCCACCGATGCAATGATGGAACTTGCCCAGTACGGAAATGCATATTTCCAGTCCCATGAGCCCTGGGCACTTATAAAAAAGGATAAAGAAGCCTGCTCGCGCGTTGTAAAGAACTGCCTCCAGATAGGACAGGCGCTTGTGCTCTTATTTGAGCCTATCCTTCCTGGAAATATGGAAAAAGCCTGGAAACAGCTCGGACTTCCCGGTAATGTCCATAATGCGCGATTCGAAGACGCCCTGACTGAGTTCCCGTCGAGGGAACTCAGTCAGCCAGAGATATTGTTCACAAAGATAGAGGATAAGAAGATCAAGGAAATGGAAGCTATCCTTGATAAAAGGATCAAGATCGCTATGTCAAATGAGAGAAAACACACAGAAGAAATAAAGGAAGAGAAAGCAGAAATAACATATGAGGAATTCCAGAAGCTTGATATCAGGATCGGTAGAGTGTTATCAGCAGAGAATATCAAAGGTTCGGATAAACTCCTTAAACTAGAAGTTGACATCGGCGAGAAGCGCCAGATCGTTGCGGGTATTGCAAAATCACATACTGCAGCAGACCTTGTCGGGCGCCAGGTAGTCGTTATGGCAAACATGAAGCCAGCAAAGCTTTTTGGCGTGGAATCGCGCGGAATGGTGCTTGCTGCTGATGGGGAGGAGACTGTGCTGCTTTTGCCGGCAAAAGAAGTCAAGGAAGGGACGAGGGTAAGGTAGTTTTATGTCGCTTTTATTGCTTCCTGCACTTTTGTAAGTGTTGTTTTTATCTGAGCAATGTCTGCATCATGTTCTTTAAATTTTCTTTCGATCAAATTCGATAAACTGAATCTTGCATCTCTAATGTCCATCTCCATTGTTTTCATTGTGGATTTAATCGCTGAGGTATCATTATTTATATTATTCAAGATTTTCAAAGATTCATCTTGTTTAATAAGCATATCATTAAAACCATTTCTAGTAATATCTATATTCAAATCCTGTTTTTCGAGCATTTTTCCGCCATACGTAGCAATCTTGGAAAGCTGCATTGCTGTCAGATATCGATAATAACTCTCGATCTTTGTCACATTCCCGATGAAATCTTCCATCTCGATACTTTCAACTACACTTTTTTCAGGATATTCTGAGGAAACAATATCCATAAAAGCCTTAACTTTTTCCTCAGAAGAATCAACCATAACATGGACGACCTGTTTTTCATCAATAAGAATATTCTTTGCAAAGAAGCGCTCTATTTCCATGGACTCTGCGATTCCAAGGAGATATGGACGATAACCAACATCGTGAACTCTCTGTCCTTTAATTATTATTTTCTTTTTAAGGTCCATATAATCATTTCAGTTCTATAAGACAATAAATCTTTCTTGTAATCATCAATAAAAAAAAAGTGAAGGGATTTCTCCCTTCGGATTTACAAATTTACTTTCTCTGTCTCAACACGAGGAATGCTACTGCGAGCAAGCCTGCGATTGCGAATACTGCCTCAAAGCCTGGCTCTGTTGGAGTGGCTGTTGCTGCGGCTGTCGCTGCTGCTGTTGGAGCTGCTGTTCCTACTGCTGTTGGAGCTGCTGTTCCTACTGCTGTTGGAGCTGCTGTTCCTACTGCTGTTGGAGCTGCTGTTCCTATTGCTGTTGGAGCTGCTGTTGTTCCTGTTGTCGATGTTCCAATCACGTAGTCAACCTTGGGGTAGAATCTCAGGGTATCACTGTCTGCTACCTTGAATTTGATTTCGCCCATGAGGGTTGTCTCAGAGTTCTTGGACAAGCTTACAGAGTTTTCGTTTGAAAGTTCAATCTTATCCTTGTTTGCGGTTCTTACTTCGAACACACCAAACGTATCAGCGGACTTGATTTCTTTTGCTGAGCTTTCATCGATTAACCATGCGTACTTGAACTGAACCATGTCTGAGGTTGCGCCTGAGAAGATCGTATCTACATAGACTGTGAACAACAGGGCATCAGATTCGCCAAGGATTGTCTTTGTCTTGTAATATACTGCTTTCTGTTTGGCTGATAGGGTGCTGCCATCAGGAGCCTGGCCGATGCCTTCATCAACTACTGCTCCGTCTTTCTTGAGGGTGAACCATACCTGTCTTGGGGTTGTTCTTGCATCTATTGCATTGATGGTTAATTCATAACCTGAGCCAAGAGCCCATGTCTCACCGGTTGTGAGTGTCTTCTTGTCTTCTTTATTCATCTCGAATGCAAGTTTTGCGATCTTGTTGGAATTGTTCTTAACTGCAATCCATCTTTCTGCCATCCAGCCTACAAGTGGATATTTTGTATCAGTTGTTGTGGTGATTCCTACGCCTTCTTTTTCATTCGCCTTGAAATCAACATATGCCTTTCCAGTTGTATACCAGAGGTGAGTCTTGTCAACTGACCTGGCTGTTGCATAAGTGCTGAGTGCCTGGTCGAAATATAATTTTTCTGTTGATCTATCATTCTTTAAGTCATAATAGAATCCGGCAAATCCCTGAGGATTCCAGGAAGCCATTGTTGTTGGTGTTTTTGCTGCATCCACGACAGATCCTCTGACTTCATATGTTCCTGCATTAGTATATGATACAAAGGGATAAAATCTGAGTGTATCGCTGTCTGCTACCTTGAATTTCATGTTGCCCATAAGGGTTGTCTCAGAGTTCTTGGACAAGCTTACAGAGTTTTCGTTTGAAAGTTCAATCTTATCCTTGTTTGCGGTTCTTACTTCGAACACACCAAACGTATCAGCGGACTTGATTTCTTTTGCTGAGCTTTCATCGATTAACCATGCGTACTTGAACTGAACCATGTCTGAGGTTGCGCCTGAGAAGATCGTATCTACATAGACTGTGAACAACAGGGCATCAGATTCGCCAAGGATTGTCTTTGTCTTGTAATATACTGCTTTCTGTTTGGCTGATAGGGTGCTGCCATCAGGAGCCTGGCCGATGCCTTCATCAACTACTGCTCCGTCTTTCTTGAGGGTGAACCATACCTGTCTTGGGGTTGTTCTTGCATCTATTGCATTGATGGTTAATTCATAACCTGAGCCAAGAGCCCATGTCTCACCGGTTGTGAGTGTCTTCTTGTCTTCTTTATTCATCTCGAATGCAAGTTTTGCGATCTTGTTGGAATTGTTCTTAACTGCAATCCATCTTTCTGCCTGCCAGCCTACAAGTGGATATTTAGTATCAGTTGTTGTGGTGATTCCTACGCCTTCTTTTTCATTCGCCTTGAAATCAACATATGCCTTTCCGGTTGTATACCAGAGGTGAGTCTTGTCAACTGACCTGGCTGTTGCATAAGTGCTGAGTGCCTGGTCGAAATATAATTTTTCTGTTGATCTATCATTCTTTAAGTCATAGTAGAATCCGGCAAATGATTGAGCATCCCATGCTACATCTGTATTGCCATCAGTAACTGTAGAAACTACAGCACCACGAACTTCTACTGTTGTGGCTTGAATAGCTGCACTTGCAGGATATGCTACTAATAATAGCATTAAAACTGCTAATACAACTGTTAATATTCGTTTAGTCATATTTTCTTTTCCTCCATATTTTATATGGTAATATTTTGTTCTCCTTCGAGATATGCCGATCTAACGGCAAGGAGTGATAGTATTCTCAGACTGAACTTTCGTTCAGCCGCCATCGCTAAAAACCGCCCCTGTCAGGACAGCCAATTTAATGGCAACCATCAAAGGCGATTTTATCACCCTCTATTTAATCCCATCATGGATTACATCCGATTATAGTAAGTACCCTTTTAAATCTTTTGTGGTCAAAATATGCATGCATGGGCGCAATCGACGATTGGGACTTCACTTATCGTCGATTTAATATCGTGGATTTTTAAAAAAAACACTTGTTTTGTAGTTTTTTATGATACACTGGTACTTTATTCATTTCAACAAATCAGATACTGCATTCCCTTTATATCTTTTGTCACCCAATCTATTCATCATGCAGCATGAAATAATGTATAAACCGGCTTATACCTTGCTTGAGGTAAAGCTGGAAGCAGGGGAACGTATCGAATCTGAATCGGGTGCTATGGTCTATATGTCGCCGGGCATAGAGATCGCCACAAAAGCAAAAGGCGGCGTATTCGGGGCTCTTGCCAGGGGTTTACTTGGCGGCGAATCTTTCTTCACAAATACATTTACAGCAAGTTCAAAAGGAATTATTGGACTTGCGCCGCCGTACCAGGGCGATATAGCCCATCACCGGCTTAACGGGGAGACACTGTATATACAGAGCGGAAGTTACATGGCATCATCTCCTGAATTGAGCCTTGATACCAAATGGGGTGGAGCTAAATCGTTTTTCTCACGCGAGGGATTGTTCCTCCTTAAAATGGCAGGAACAGGCGACGCCTTCATATCAAGTTTCGGCGCGATACATGAAGTCAAATTGAGAGGAGAGTCGTTCATTATTGATACCGGGCACATGGTGGCGTTCACGGAAGGTTTGGAGTACAGCGTAAAAAGAGTTGGCGGCCTTAAATCAACAATCTTTAGCGGCGAAGGTCTTGTGGCTGAATTCAGGGGAACCGGGACTCTTTATCTGCAAACAAGAAGCATGAACTCATTCATAGGCTGGTTGATGCCGTTCCTGCCGAAGGGGGGTTAGAGCCCACATCATTTCATAATAATTAGATTATGTTAACAACGAACCGGGACGAACTCAATACGAACTCTGATTGCTTTGAGTTCGTTGCAGTTCGTTTTAGTTCGGTGTTTCCGTGTTCGAGCTCAGCTTTCTGGATTTAATGCGATCAATTCAAGCTCCAGATCTTCTTCCTTCATTCGTTTCTTAAGATATTCCCGGTCTAATTTTTTAGAATATGCGCCCACAAGCACCTGCGCCTGTTCACAATCATATTGTGATTTCCAGTGTTTGCAGGCATTTAGCCTGTCAACTATCAAATCTTCTATTGAAATTACTCTAATTAGTTTCCCTTCATGTAATATCTCATTAACGCGCCTGCCTTCAACAGATTCCCCCACAATTTCGATACCTATGTCTTTTGTATAGAACCAGTGTCGCCCTATCTTTGAAAAACCCATTTCTTCAAGGACTTTTATGAGAGATTCCCTATCAGCAAGCAAATCAATGTCGATGCTTTTGCATGTTCCCAGCGTGTAAAATTCCACCGCGCTGCCACCTACTAAAATTGGTTTTTTATTATTGGGTAGCTTTTCGCTGATATTTGCCAGGATCCTGAATTTAGAGCTTAATTCTTCCAGGGCAACACCTCTTTAATCTTTTTTCCCTCAAAAATGACTCCTTCCGATATGCGAAGCTTTGCTATCTCTATGAACATTCTAACTTTTTCCGGAGATCGGGGTTTTGTCCTGATGGAGGTCATGAGTGAATAATATAAAATTAGTCCTAAGAAATATAAGGGTTTTGTAAGAATTGAACGGAAATAATACTTATTTCGATTCCCCTGCCCGCATCCTCTCAACTTCTTCCTTCCCCGGTATCCTCAGCACAAAACATCCATGACAGGGCTTCACATAAGGCATGATAATATTATCATTATCAACAGCGATCGGTATTGGCGGCACTCCTACCAGATAATTGTCAAATATCTTGAAACCCGCTGGCACATAATATATCTCCTTGAAATTGTTCTTTATATAATCGGCACATTCCTTAAAAGAGCTATTGGGCAGCAATATCTCATAATTCATTTCGTCAACGCAGCCCATGACTTCACCCCGTCAATTTGAGAGCGAAGCGGTGTTGGATTATGAACTGCCTTTGCCGCAATAATAATAGAATCCCCGCTTGTTTCAATGAGCGGTTCTATTTCTTTTCCGAAAATAACTGCTACTGTTTTAGCTTTTGAAATTGATTTAATTGTCGACAGGTACGAAATGCCGCTGTCGCTGTGGATAAAAACAAAACACAGATCAAAATCCAATTTTTTTTCAGCAAGAGCGCCGATACACCTGTCAATATCCATTACATTCCTGATATAATGTTTTTCAGGATCCGAATTAAGAAGAAGACTTATGGCAGCTTTATTTCCTGCCGCTGTAACTTCAAATCCCTCATTGTTCAATTTATTTGCAATATATAATGCCGCTGCCGTCTGGACAGGCAGTTCAGGACATCCCATCATAAGAAGTGCTTTCATGATACTTACCTCCCTTTTGATCGTTCATAATATTCAATGCGTTGTTTCAGGACGCATCCGCCGCCCCTTATGCCTCCGATTGGGTTTTTTGGAACACCCATCGAGTTCATACAACGCGCCATAATAGCAGCGCCGCGGGCAAGACCATCGTCCACAAATACTAACTGTTCTCCCGGTTCTTTAAAAAAACCAAGCTTCTCAATGCTTTTTAATATCAGGTAAGGTTTGCAGCCTGTAATAGCTGCTCTTCCTGTCAAACCAATTGAAGTCTTCTCTGATACAAGCTTATTTTCAATTGCAAGTTTCACTATTCGTTCAACCATTCTTGCGGACACTAGATCAAGAGTTGCAAACATCGTTTTTAAACCATGTTTTGTATATATTTCCGAACCAATGTCTGTCAATCCTGGCATCAGACTTCCGTTTATTCCCACATCGCATCCGATCAATATTACACCAATATCCCTTGCAGCAGCTGGATCTACTGGCACGCTTCCATATCGGTTTACATTATCTGGAACTATTTCTATTTTTATCAGCTCATGGATCTGATCAGCGTATTTCTGAATACTGCTGCCCTTTGAAAGCCATATCATGCGTTCTTTATTATCTCTGAATAGATCAAGAGCAGCGCCATATCTTTTATCAACAAGACCGGTTCCTTTAATTATCGCATCATGGATAGCACCCGCATAACCACAAAGATTTGCAATGGTCCTGGCATACGGTATTTCATCATTTGTAATGCGTCCTTTGAGGGTCGTCCCAAAATCCATTGAAAAAACAGGGTTCCTGAAATCCACGCCAGACCATTTTGCACCTTCTTTGATACCAGCTGTTGCAAGCTCGCCTTCCATTTCATTTGCTACGATTTCCACGCCAGTTGAACCGACCGGTGGAAGAACACCTCCCACAGCTCCGGTAAATACGATCTTATCAATGAGCGTACGGTCTTTGAATTTAGCAGGGATGTTATCAATGGACATTGCAGGAACCATTTTTTTTGGCGGGATTCCTGCTAGAAGACATCCATCAGCAAGCGCTTTTATGAATTCCCCGACCTCATGCGGAGATGAAAATCCTGCTACCACTCCTGTTGACCTTACCGCAAAATCAAGGTCAGTGGTGATATCAAGATTCACTGCGTCATGCGCTTCAATAAGCGTATCACGCACGAGTTCTGCGATGGATTCCTTTGTCAATGATACTCCGCTAAGTGTTGACCCGAAAATTCTCTCGTTGGGTTTTGGTTTGCGCACATCGCGTGTCATTTTAACAGTCTTGTTCAAAACACGGGTTCGTCCATCTTTCATATTAGTGGCTGTCAGGATACATTTAGTGGTGGTGTTTCCGACTTCAATGGATGCAACGATGAAATAGGGGATGAACTCTGCCATCTTAAGATCACCTTTGAGTTCAGCCGGTTGGATGAACTGGCTTTGTGCAATTCTTGGTTTTGTCCCAAACATGCAGCCAAGCATAAATTTAACCGGATTTTCCATATTCACCTGTTTTTAATTTCCACTGTATTCGACGCAATATTCCACGCATAGTCTGTACCTCGCGCCCAGTTAAGTCACAACGTCCTAATATTCTGCGAAGCATAAGCTTTGTCTTATCTTCTTTATGTTCTTTATATTCTACATCATCAAGAACTTCATCTATGTGTTCATATAAAAGCTCAATATCAGAATGCTGTGCCAGATACCGCACTCCGCTTTCAACATCACTCAGTTCATAAAGAACGACAGCGACCGCATGGGAAAGGTTCATGCTGGAATATATCGGGCTTGTAGGAATGTTGACTATAATGTTACAGATCTCAAGTTCTTCATTTCGAAGGCCGGCATCCTCTCTTCCAAATACAAGAGACACCACGCCTGAATTTCCGGCAAGCTTGTCTTTCAACTGCTTCGGGCTATATGCAGGTATCCTGAAGTGCTTATTATCAGTTTTTCCAGGAAGACCTGTCATTCCCACGACAATGTTTGAACCTTTCAGGGCATCTTTAAGAGAGAATTCAATTCTTGCCTTCTCTATTATTTCATAGGCATGGACGGCCATCAGGTGAGCCGGCCTGTCAAGCTCACATGGATTTAGAAGTACGAGCTCTTCAAAACCGAAATTCTTCATAACGCGAGCTACTGAACCCACATTGCCGCTATATATGGGCTCAACAAGGACTATTCTAAAGGTAAGCATGTGTAATGGCCGGGTTTTTCAATATAAATTTCCAGATATCCTCTCTAAATAGCAAAAGTTATTAAAAAGCTATTCATTTATAGCATTATGGGCGAAAAGAAACAGTTGAATGTAAGAATACCCCTTGAGCTGCAAGAAAAAATAGAAAACGATGGCAGACCAAAAGTCGAAATAGTTATTGAAGCTCTTGAACTTTATTTTGCTAGCAAAAAGCAGCAAAATGATAGCAATGGTGATGATTCGGCTAATAACAATGCTAACGAAAGTGATAGCAATACCAGTCAAAATGATAGCAGTATTAGCTATAATGATAGCAATAATAGCAAACTTGAGCAGAATTATAGCAACGAAGCAGCAAGAATGAAAACCGAGATCGAATTCTTAAGAGCAAAGATCGATGACCTGCTAAAGCTGCTACACCAGGAACAGGTGCTTCATATCCAGACCCAGCGCATGTTAACTGCGCCGCAGCCTGCTGCGAAAAAATGGTGGCAGTTCTGGAAATAAAAGAGTAGATGATGGAAGAACTTAACGCTAAAAGGATAATCTAGATTCATGATCGGATAATAGAAAAATATGGTGGAACAGGTAGAGTACTGGATAGCGGCACAATAGAATTGCTTGCTTATAAAATAAACCGTGAAAAAGATGTTTTCAGGAAGGCTGCTCAGATCCTGTATACAATCGCCGCACAACATCCTTTTTTCGATGGGAATAAAAGAACAGCTTTCGCATCAGCAGAAAACGTGCTCGGACAGGCAGGATACTATCTGGAAGCAGATGACAATGAGGTCGTAAATTTAATGTAAAAAATAGCTGAATATAAATGCTCAGTCAGGACAATAGAAAAATGGATCAGAGAAAAAGCCAAGACTACATCTTTGCCAATCTCTTGAACGCTTCATCGTGCCTGTGCATCGTTTTCTCCAGAATGTTCTTCTGTCTGGATGTCAATCCCACTTTTTCTTCAGCTATTGAGGGTTGACCAGATTCATCCGTGATATCCTGGATTTCTTTCATATGATGTTTCATAACAGGAATTTATTGGTTCTTATCCTATTTAACAGGACATGTTCAAATTCATAATAGCTATTGAAACTCTTGGACTTGCATCAAGAACCGGTGCTTCACATCTGATATAATAATTAGATTTCTTCTCAATCCATAATGGTTAAACCACCAAAATCTCACATTTCCTCGATCTTCTTAATGCTCATGAGGGGATAATCCGTTTCTTCATCATAACTCATTTGCACATGTGCGATAACATTTTTATATAACACCTGAAGGCTTATGTGAAGCATACGCCCTTCAAGTTCGCAATATCCAAATCCAGGATTCTGTTTTTTCTCCACCATTTCCTGATCGATCGTGACGCTAATACTTCGTACATATGGCTGGACACCGATACTTTCCTCGATAATTCTTGAGAGGCCCTCGATTGTATCAACATTGATAGGCGTGCCAACGAACTGGTGATACAATGCACCAAGCTTTATACCAGCTTCAAAAACAGCCCTGTCGCGGTTATTGATCTCTGTCATATATTTTCCTCCAAACCGGGCTTAAAACGTATGCCATGATCAACATAAAAAGAAGCAATGTGCCTTTTTTCAAGAGTTCAGGGTATTCAAGATAAAAAACAATAATATCAAAAACAAGGACCATCGCCATTGGCGCAAGGACAGTGGGTTTTTTTATCTTTGGATAGCTAATTGTGCTAACCATCAATACAGATAGAATTAGAAGGAGAACGGGAAACACAAATTCAAAATATGGAACAAAATTTCTCATAAGGAGAAAAAGCGCAACAATAAAACCCCCGGCAGTTATTGGAATACCTTCAAATCCATCCTTTTTCCCTGAAACATTGAACCTGGCTAGGCGTAATATGCCGCAAACAAGGAAAAGACCGGGGAAAAATCCCATCCAATTATTCATGCTATCAAGTGAAACAAAAGCAACAATTGCTGGGGCCACTCCAAAAGATATGACATCTGCCAGAGAATCAAGATTGGCTCCAAGGACACCAGTTCCGGTAAATCTTGCTACTGCCCCATCTGCTCCGTCAGCTATCACAGCAAGAAGGATCAACACCAGAGCGCTTTCGATCTGTCCGTTCAAGGTCATTAAAATCGAGGCAAATCCCAATAAAGCATTAATAAGCGTTATAATATCTGCCGGTTTAATGAGTTTTAGAATATTTTGTCCCATGTTTAGTTCCCTGTTCCGTCATTATCTTATTTTCCCAATTTCTCTTTCTTCACAGCAATAATGGTCTCTCCTGCCTTTATCTTGTCATTCAACTTAACCGTGAAAACATATCCCTCAGGCATCGTGACATCAACGCGTGAGCCAAAACGTATCATACCGATGCGCTCACCCCGTTTTAATTGAGTGCCTTCACTGATATACGATACGATACGCCTTGTCAGGACACCTGCGATCTGTGTCAATTCAAGGGTTCCAGCGGCTGTTTTCATTACAACATGGTTTCTTTCATTCACATCAGAGTCCTTATTAAAAGCTGGAATATAGCCGCCTGGTTTATAATCGATATGAGTTACTATTCCAGAAAGAGGAGCCCGGTTCACATGGACATCATGGATATTCATGAAAATACATATTGTCCTGTGCTGGAGAGATATTACTTTTCCATCAGCCGGAGAAACTGCATCATCTTCATCCCCTGGGGGTGATCGTTGCGGATCGCGAAAGAAAATTATGAAAAAAATGGTCAGTGAAGCTGCGATGATAAATAGAAGAAATAGAATTGATGAGATCAGCGTCGAGTCCGATACAGACCTGAAACCGAACCATGTCACAACTGTAATGAATGCCATCCCCAATATCCATGAAAACGACCCTTTAGCCAGCATTCTTGAAAATCCCTCCGACAAGGTTTATGAGGCCGTCGATCATATCGATTATCTCTGGAAGTATCTTAAGAACAGCATATGCTATAAAGAATAATGCTATCATTGAGCCTATTTTTGCTATCACAGTATGCGCGATATAAAAACTCATTTCAGGATCGCCAAACCATGTCATTCCATACGCGTCAACCACAAAAACATTCCTGATCAGGTTCAAACCGTATATGACCGGAACAGAAATGATGAATGCCCAGGCAAGCTTCTTAAATGGCGCATTGACACTTGCTATTATCCCAACGAACAATGCTATGCTTTCAATAGCAGTACACGCAAGAATTATTTCAACTTTATAACCATTAACTGCTATCAGGTTCCAATCTAATCTCGCGATCGTTATCCCAAGAATGGAGCCTACCCAGACAGTCTGGTCAGTTACAGTAGTGATTATCCAGTAATTCATAGAAGGGATCTCAGAGAAAATAAAATAGGATAATCCTGCGATCGAAGAAGCGGTGGTCAACATTGTGATCGAAGTGAGTGTGTTTATTCCTTTTATATTCCCAAAAAGAATCTTGTCCCTCTTTATCAGTATATAACCGAGATAAATACTGAACACGGCTGCAAATATTGTCAAAAATAAATTCACATAATCTTCAAGTTCATAATAATGCTGCCACTGAAGCATCCAATGACCGGTGAAAAACATCCATCCCACACCCGCTATTGTAAGTTTTAAATGTTTATTATGAGGAATAAGCGAAGCTATGATAAGCAATCCAAGCGCTACCCATATGATATTTTCTATCATTATTGCCACCGGTCTATATTAAAATACATATATTGCAATATTCCCTGAATCATTTTCCTGTATCATTTTTCATATTATCTATATTAATTTATTGACCAATGAAAGCATATATTTTGTTTTACTTTTTTCACTTTCGTGTGTCAGAATATCCTCTACAACCTTATTAAATATCTCATTATCCCTTATTTCCCGCACGAACGCTTCAAGAACAATATCACTGGATAATAATCGCGAGAGCTTCCCAAGTGTAAAGAAATCAAAATCTTTTTTCCAGCATTTTTCATATTCGGATACGTCATTATTACCTGATATCGCTCCCGACAGCACTTGCGCTGCTATTTCACCGGAACGTCTTGCATAATATATCCCTTCCCCGTCAAATGGTGATACGAATCCTGCAGCATCGCCTGCCAGAAGCATTCTTCTGGAATATGTTCTTTTCACAGGTCCATTTACAGGTATCAGACCTTTTTCGCCAGGAATATCCGGGTAGCATTTATCCGGATAACATTTTATTGAAGAAGTACCTGAAAGAACATTTTCTTTTTTTGGAACTTTCCATGAATATCCGCCAGGGAACAGTTCCATTTCGAAATGATCCCCAGGTTGCTGGTCTATTACCTGCTGTGTGCAATACGCATATTGTTTTGTCCCCCCGAATAGCTGGCTCAGTTCACAGACTCCTGCTGCCATAATTACATGATCTGCAATATATTCATTTTTGTTCGTATGGATTTTAACACCTGTCTTCTCTTCAGTTATCGATAAAACACGTTCCTTTATAAGCTCACTTCCGCTATCAAGAGCCCCGGCGAGATTCATCGAATCAAATACTTCACGGTCTATGGAGTATTCAACAGCCTTCCTGTAGGATATTTCCCCGCATATCCCTTTAAATGATATTTTTATTCCCTTTAATTCCCTCTGTACATAATTTTCATCCACGGGATAGGTTCCTGCATATCGCGCAGTAAGTACTCCTGCGCATACCTTTTTTGTATCACATGGGTCAATAATTACCGTACTGTGGCCATTTGATGAGAGACTTTGTGCTGCGATAGAACCTGCTGGTCCAGCGCCTATTACCGCCGCATCATATTTCATGGATCAACCTCGAATTCATCTTCCCGGTTATGATATAAGCAAGGTCAAAAGCGACCAGGAGTATAATTGAATTAATTCCGATCAAATCAAGAACCACAAGCAATAACACCCCTGTCTTAAGGAATAATCTGTAATCAAATATGAAATCCATGCCTTTAAATGGGAATATTTCCTTCATTTCATCAAATGCCGCAAGCGCTGCAATTATCAATACCAATGGGGATAGCTTTATGCCATTTATGAAAACCAGAAGAAGAATGGAGGCAAGCGCTAAATAATGACATAAGCTGTCGATCTTCCCCATAACCAGGCATCCAAGGATTATTCCCCCGAATAGAAGAGAAGCATCGGTATCATGGATCATTAGATATCCCATCAGCGATCCATAACCAATTCCAAGAAGTGGGGCAAACTTGCGGTCGATCTTTGAGTTTGTATCTGAAATGTCATCTGCAAGCTTCATAAACAAGCCAGCAAGGATTCCGAGAATTAAGAGAATTAAATTTTGCACACACTAAACCCTGATTTCATGAATTAAATAGATTTCTGAATACCCTATATTTATAACTGTTGACATGAATTAAAGATATTTTATGAATATATTAAGACGAGGGCGGCTTGCGGTAGCTCCTGGGGAAGATATCATGCACTTCACATCATCAATGGATGCCGACAAACGGATCTTCGATGCGGATGTGGAGGTTGACAAAGCACATGTGGTCATGCTGAAAGAACAGGGCATAATAAAAGATAGTGAATGCTCTTCTATACTTTGCGGTCTTGAAAAAATACAAAAAGATGGGATATCTGCTCTTGATTCTTCTTATGAGGATGTGCATATCGCTCTTGAAGCGCGGCTCATAGAAATGGTGGGAGAGGATATTGGCGGAAGGATGCATTCTGGACGGTCACGCAATGACGAGGTCGCAACATGCATACGCATTACGCTGCGTATCGAACTTTTAGGTCTTATGGGAGAAGTTAATGACCTTATTGGAACGCTGGTCAAGGTTGCTGGAAAGCATCATGAAACCATAATGCCGGGATATACACACACCCAGCATGCACAGCCCACTACTCTTGCTCATAATCTTCTTGCCCATGCAAATGCATTCATTCGCGACAATTTGCGAATTCAAGGGGCATATGGATGCACAAACCAGAATCCACTTGGTGCGGCTGCATTTGCTTCCACAGGTTTTCCGATCAACAGGGAAAGGACAACAGAGCTTCTGGGTTTTGATTCGGCGATTGAAAATTCAATGGATGCGGTCAGTACACGCGATTTCATGATCGAAAGCCTGGGCTGCTTTTCAAACATGATGACAAACCTGAGCAGGATGGCTGAAGAACTGATACTATGGAGTACATCAGAATTCGGGTTTATCGAACTTGATGATCGATATTCATCCACTTCATCTATTATGCCGCAAAAGAAAAATCCCGACATTGCCGAACTAATGCGCGCAAAAACAGGAACCGTACATGGCGCCCTCATGTCTGTGCTCACGATCTGCAAAGCTCTTCCGTATAGCTACAATCGCGATCTTCAGGAGGCAACACCTCACATGTGGAGAGCCGTGGATACCGTCCGGGCTTCTGTGCGTATGGCTGCGGGAATGGTCGGGACGATGAACATCAGGAAAGATGCGATGAATAAAGCGGCTAATATCGGATTCATGACCGCCACTGAACTGGCCGATGTTCTTGTCAGGACTTCGGATATTCCTTTTCGGACTGCGCATCATATTGTTGGTTCGATAGCAAAAACAGGTAAAACCCCAACACTTGCTATCCTTGATGAACTCTCATCCCAGATAATTCATGAAAAATTAAGCGATCTGGGCTTATCTGAAAAAGCGATAAGAGAAGCTCTTGATCCTGTGGATAATGTAAGGAAACGCGGGGTAAAGGGCGGTCCTGCACCACGTGAAACAAAGCGGCAAATAGCGGTTATTAAGAAAAAGCTCTCTGTGATACAAAAAGATATTGGTGTATTATACGAAAAGAGAGAAAAAGCATCAGATAAACTCGAAAAAATCTGCAAAAACTATTCATGAGGAAGCAAAATGAACGAAGAAAACCCTGCTGGAATTAATCCAATAACAGAAGAAAAAAAAGAACCAAATATCATTCCACCACTACAATCTGATAGCAAACAGGCTTTCTGCGTTTCATTGCCAGTATCTGGGGGAAGACCATTAAAAATGACAGGGGATAATCCACATGATTTCATCTCGTTCTTAAAGGAGTCTTCCGTAGCATGGATAAATTTTCCTGTGAAAGATATAAAAAAGGATGCCGATCTAATAGCAATGTCCCTGGGTTTTAGTTCTTCGCTTGTGCCTACAGTTTTATCCAGTTATCTCTCTGCCTACGAAGACAGGGATACAGAAATTGGATTAATGCTTCCGGCAGTCGCGGTCAAAAAATTTGATGTCCTCATCAGTCCTATCCTTATCCTCATACGAAAAGACCTGATCGTCACGATCCATGAAGAGAACGTCACCCGTCTAATGCGGCTTTCCCGCTATGCCGACGCTTTCATGAGAAAGATCAAGCCCAACCTGATTCTAGAAGATAAATTAACAATTATTCTCACCAGGCTTATCGATGAAAATATCAACAGGAATTTTGACCATTTAAGACAGATAGAAGCACAGGGTGATGAATTAAGCAAGTTCCTGATGGATCCCATGACGCCAAGAACAATGATCGCTCCTGAGATCCATAACATGAAACATGCTCTTATTAGCTATATGGACACGCTGTGGGCAACACTTGACGTAGTAAATTCACTGCGGCATGGGGATGCGGAATTAATCACGGATAGTCCGAAATTACTTGCACGCCTTGGCATCCTTTCAGATGACGTTAACAGGCATATCGCACTTTCCGAGCACATGTCAGATGTACTTGCATCCGGACTTGAAGTGCTCCAGAGCATTTACAATAACCAGCTCCAGATATTGAATAACAGGCTTGCACTTGTTATGACATGGCTAACGATCCTGGGAACAGCCGTGCTTGTTCCAAACACTATTGCAACTGTTTTGGGGAGTTCTGCTTTTGAAATGGGACCAGACGATAGAGGATGGTATCTTTTACTTCTAGTTACCTCAACAATATTTGCCACCTGGCTTTCATACTGGTGGGTCAACAAGAAGGGATTAATGCCCCGTAATGTTGAGTGATCATTTTTTTGTTGTTTATACTTTCCTTTGTGTAACAAAAATCGCCGCCAATATTACTATAACTATTCCGAATACCATTGATATCGATGGTGTTGATTCTGTTTTCTTTGTCACCGGAGTTTGTGTATAGGTCGGAGTGGGTTGAACTGTTTGTACTACAGTTTGTACTACATTTTCAGTGACCGTTGGCTCGATCACAGGCTTTATATTAAGGACATTGATCAATTGATTTCCCTTGATATCGATGTCTTCATAAAGTATTCTGGTTCCATCCCTGCTCCACCATGGATTTTTCTGGTTAAAATCACCGTCTTCTATGAGACGTCTCTTACCTGTGCCATCGGGATTTATGATAAATATCTTTTCACTGCTTGCGATTTTTTCTTCTGTAGATACGAAAAGTATCCCATATTTACCCCAATCAAGTTCAAATTTCTTAAAATCATCAAATGTGATCTGTTTTGTTCCTGTGCCGTCGGCATTGGCAATGAACAACTGGTCAAGATTCCTGCTATCCTGGGAAACATATACAAATGAATTGCCATCAGGACTCCACTGAGGATTCCACTGGCGAGAACTGTCATTGATTACCTGTCTTAATCCGGTTCCATCGATATTTACCTGGAATATCTTTTCATCGCCTTTTGCGTATGAAGTGAATAATATCACTTTGGTTTCGGGATTCCATGAACCTGCGCCCCAGAACCGGTCACGTTTTATTGGTTCCATTCCCATGCGAATGGTCTCATTCAGTAATTTTCTTCTTTGCGATCCATCCAGTGAAATTATGAATATTGTTTGTATGCCTTCATTATTATATGAAAGGAAAGATATCTCGTCTGTTAAATATTCAATGCCCCACTTACGATTTAGATCATTAGTAAGCTGTTTTTTATCTGAGCCGTCGATCTTTATGGTAAATATCTGCTCGTTCCTGGAAGCATCAGTTGCGACATAGGCAATCGTTTCTCCATCAGGATTCAAAGCAGGACTCGATGCATCTTTATCCGTAATATTTGCGGTCAAATTGCTTTCAATGATAAGGTCTGCAGATACTGGCACTGAATATAAAGATATAATCAATAAACAAATAAATATGTGTGATACTCTCATAAATCCCAATAAGTAATATAGATAAACCATGATAAATGTTACGTTGTGAGGAAAGCTTTTAATCCGTGAATCCCTTTAGTAAACCGAATTATTATGTTAGACATCGCTCTCCCAAAGGGTAGTCTCGAAGAACAGACTCTCCTTTTATTTAAACAGGCAGATCTTGAAATAAGAAAAACAGACCGTGAGTATAATCCAACTGTAAAAGATCCCAGGATAAAGAAAGTTAAGATACTCAGACCCCAGGAAATTCCCAAATACGTTGAGGAAGGCTATTTTGACCTGGGGATATCAGGAAAGGACTGGGTCATCGAATCTGATTCTGATGTTGTGGAAGTTGCAGATATGTTCTACAGCAAGATGGGCGAAGGCATCGTTAAGATCGTGATCGCAGTCCCGAATGATAAGGACATCAAAAGCGCAAAAGATATAAAACCGGGAAGCAGGGTCTCGACAGAATATCCAAATCTCACAAAGAAATTTTTTGATAAACTTGGGATACCCGTGGATCTGCGCTATTCTTATGGCGCAACCGAGGCAAAAGTCCCGGAACTTGTCGATGTGATAGTGGATCTTACCGAAACCGGCTCAACGCTGCGCAAAAATGGATTAAAGATCATTGATATCATACTCGAATCAAATACAAAGCTCATTGCCAATAAGAACTCTTGGAAAGATCCTGTAAAACGAAAGGAAATAGAAGAGATCAAAATCCTGTTGCAGGCTGTTCTTGAAGCGCGCGGCAAGGTTTTTATTGTCATGAACGTACCCGAAGACAAGCTTGATTCTGTTGTAAGCGGTCTTCCTGCCATGAAAAGACCTACAGTCTCAAAACTCTATAAATCGGATTACTATGCCGTGCAGACAGTGGTGAGCAAGAGCGAAATTAATACCCTCATCCCGAAACTCAAGAGCCTTGGGGCACAAGATATTCTCGAAATGGATATTACGAAAATAGTGCATTGAAACTGCACCTGAATGATCAACATGACAAAACCCAAAATACTTGTCGTAGACGATGAAATGCTAAATGTTGAGTTGCTTGACGGGATGCTTTCCAATGATTTCGCTGTATTAAAAGCATATAATGGAAGCGAAGCGTTGCTTGAAGTGGAAAGATCACTCCCCGACCTGATACTCCTTGATATAATGATGCCAGGAATTAATGGTTATGAAGTATGCAAGAAGATCAAAAGTAATGAAACAATCATGCATATACCCATAGTTATGGTAACAGCCCTGAAAGAACGTTCGGACAGGATCAAAGCCATAGAAGCAGGCGCAGATGATTTCCTGAGTAAACCAATTGATATTTATGAATTAACTGCACGGGTAAGATCCCTGATCAAAGTTAAGCAATATTATGATGCTTTAATGAACGAACAGGATAAGCTTCTCACATTCAAATCAGCAGTTGACAGCATGGACGATTGCGTTATAATGACTAATGTAAGCGGCGATATTAAATATGTAAACCCGATATTTGAGAAAAAATACGGTTATTTACCAGATGAGATAATCGGGAAACACATAAGTATTATTGCACATGCCCAGAGCCCGCTTGCGATAGACAAAGAAAGTCTTTTGCAGGATACAAGGAACGAATGGGAGGGAAATCTCATGAGTGTGAATAAGCATGGGCTTACACTCAGAATGAGCATCAAATGCTCACCCATCATAAAAGATAAGCGCCGGATAAATCTTGTATTCGTTATGAGGCAGATCTGAAAAATCTTTTTCCTACCAGACAAATTTATAATGGAAGTATAAAAGTAAACCTGCTTCCTTCCCCTGTTTTGCTTTCCACGGATATCCTGCCTCCATGTGCTTCTACTATGTATTTTGCGATCGAAAGACCTATGCCGATCCCACTAAATTTCCTGGTGGTCTCAGAATCCGCCTGGTACATTTTGTCAAACAGCTTACCCATTTTTTCTTCGGGTATCCCAATGCCAGTATCTGTAACACATACTTTCACCATTCCATCATCCCTGCAAGCTGATATTTCCACTTTTCCCCCTTTCCTGTTGAACTTGATGGCATTATAAAGCAGGTTTTCAATAACGTGTTTTATCTGGTTTGCATCGCCTTTTGCAAAAAGGTTTTCTTCGACTTCGCAAGAAATATGAATGCTGGACGCTTGCGCTTTTGGCAAGAGTGCCTGGATAGTTTCATCTATGGCCTGTGCGACATTCAAGGTCTCAATTACCGGCTTGAGAAGCCTTTTTTCTGCATATGCAGCTTCGACCAGATGCGTTATAACTTCATTCTCACGAAGAAGCGCATCCCTGCACCTGCGGAAATATTCTTTTTTTTTGGTTTCATCGGTTTCACTAATTGCAAGCTCGACGTATCCAAGAGCATGTGTCAGAGGAGTGCAAAGCTCATGAGTAACATTTGAAAGTATATTGTCCTTAAGCCTGTCGATCGTTTCTAACTCCGAAAGCTATGGCGTCAATAAGTCTTCTGTTAAAATTTTTTTAATCTCAACCAACTATATCCGTCTAAATAGTCCTTCCAATTCATATTTTTAGAAAATGATCATCAAATATTACATAAACCAATAGTGTAAA